>Ga0209121_10001505_pt1 | contig 24391 bp, 24 predicted proteins | sample Cruoilmetagenom3_FD_187292 | JGI IMG/M metagenome (GOLD analysis project Ga0209121, IMG submission 187292) | Oil polluted marine microbial communities from Coal Oil Point, Santa Barbara, California, USA - Sample 3 (SPAdes) (version 2) | ecosystem: Environmental > Aquatic > Marine > Oil seeps ... | reverse complement strand
TCTCAGGTGCGCCATTCTATGTCTCACGCTCCAATGGGCTCCGGCGGGGCGGCCTGACCGGCCGACGAGCGGTCGCTCGCTTGGGTGCAAAGATTCTAGGTTCCGCCCCACTGCCTGCGCCATTAACCCTCGAAAATCAGTTTTGTATCCAGCCGGGAATTAATCTGGGGGCGAGGGAAATACTGGTGAAAAACTAACGCCAATAATGCGGTTTTTTCGGCATATCTGGGTCTCGCAACTGACGTGGGCGCGGTATGATGTTGGCATTTAGCAGGTCCGGGTCGCTCTTAGGAGCGGCCCAATTCCTTTTCAGCCAACCGCATTGAAAACGATAACCGCAGCCGTATAGAACGCAAACCCGGCAATCGCCAAAGCGGCGGTGGCCAATATCACTTCAAATGTGTTCGGTCTCGGGTTTTGCATGCTGCTCTGATACCGGGCGTCCGGGATGGAAGCATGGAATATTTGTGGCAACTTGGCGGCAAAGGCGTCCCGGCACCCGCGAAGCAACGGACAAATGGTCAGGATGCGGATCTGGCCGCGCCCACAGGGTGCGCAGCAGAGGGCGGTTTCGCCGGTTTGCGCCGGCCCAGCTGATACATCACCCAGGTGGGGATCAGCGCGATCAGGAAGATCGCCGTGACAACCAGAAACCCGTCGCGAAAGGCGGCGGTGCTGGCCTGAATGACAACGGAATTCCCCAGGAAACCGGCCGCCACCGGCATGATCTGGGTATCCGGAAGGCCGGCGGTATGGGCGATGGCCGAAACCTGCCTCAGCAGTTCCATCGTGGCGGAATTGTCGCTGGTCTGGGTCGCCGCGAAGGCGTCGGCGTGATGCATGGTGCGCCGCTCCATGAACACCGCCAGAAGGTTGACGCCAAAGGCCCCGCCCAGCTGACGGATAAAGTTCATGGCCCCCGACCCCTGACCGATCAGTGAGGGCGGCAACACCTGAAGCGAGCCGGCCGAGATCGCCGGAAACACCAGCCCCAGGCCGACGCGCGACAGGATTGTCCACCAGGCCAGGGTCCAGAAGGCGGTGTTGATCTCGACCGAGGCCGACAGCCAGGACGACCAGGCGAAAATCGCCATGCCAAACCCGATCAGCGCCGCCGCCGGCACCTTGTCCGACAGGCGACCGGCGATGGGAAAGACCAAAAGCATGGCAAAACCCGACGGCATCAGCAAAAGCCCCGCCTGGGTCGGCGTCAGGCCCTGAATGGTCTGAACGAACAGCGGTATAAGATAGGTCGAACCAAACAGACCGGCCCCCATGATGAAGGCGATCACCGAGGCCGACACAAACGACACATTGGTGAACAGCCGCATGTCAAGCATTGGCTTGGCGGTCTGGAACTCCCAATAAACAAAGCTGATGGCCGATAGTCCGGCAATCGCAAATTGCAACAGGATCACGTCTGATCCCCAGCCCAGCCTTTGCGCATTGGTCAGCCCGTTCAGCAGCGGGGCCAGGAATGTGATCATGAATACCAGCCCGACCCAGTCGAACCCCGGTCGCGGCCCGGTTTCTTCGCGTCCGGGCAGAAAAATCATCGCCAGCACAATTGCCAGCCCGGCAAATGGCAGGCCCAGGTAAAACACATAGCGCCAGTCAAAGGCGTCGATCAGCAACCCGCCGACCCACGGCCCAAGAGCCGGTGCCAGAACCACGCCAATGCCGAATATGCCCATCGCGGCCCCGCGTTCGTCCGGGCGAAAGACCTTGAACAACAGGATCATCGCCATCGGCTGAACAATCCCCGCCGCTGCGCCCTGAATGACCCGTGCCAGCGTCAGCACCGTCTCGTTCGGGGCAATCCCGCCCAGCAAAGAGCCAAGGCTGAACACCGCCAGCGCGACAGTGGTTACTATACGTTGTCCAAAGGCGCGGTTGGCCCAGTCCGACAGCAGCATGGTCGCCGTCATCGCCGCCAGGAAACCGGTCGACAGCCACTGGGCCTGTACCGCGCTGATGCCAAACGCCCCCATGACCGCCGGAATCGCCACGTTGACGATCGTGGCCGACAGGACCACCGAAATGGTGGCGATCATTACCGTGCCCGTGGCGTACCATTTATAGGCCGGACCATAGCGGTCGAACATTGCCTCAATCGGTGACATCTATGCTCAGTTCCACCATCATGCCGGGGGACAGGGTAGCGCCGTCGGTGTCGATCGACACGCGGATCGGCAGGCGCTGGGTGACTTTGGTGAAGTTGCCGCTGGGGTTGGGGCTGGGCAGCAGGGCGAACTGGCTGGTGGCCGCGCCGCCCAGACGTTCGACAGTGCCGTGGAATTCCCGGTCCGGATAGGCATCGACCTTGATGGTCGCGGGCGCGCCAAGGGCGATCTTGCGGAAATTGGTTTCCTTGACATTGGCGTTGACCCAGACACGGGTTGGCTGGTGATAGATCAACAACCGCGTGCCCGGTGTCACGTATTCGCCCACATCGACAAAGGTGGCATCGACCACGCCATCAAAGGAAGCCGAAATCTCGCGCCGTTCGATATCAAGAAGCGTCTGCGCGTGCGTTGCCTCTAGCCCGGCCTGTTCCGACACAAGCGCGGCGATCTGGGTTTCGATCACGTCGACCTGGGCCGCATCGGCGTCGATCACCGCCAGATTGGCCTGCGCGGTCAGGATCGCGGCCCCGGTCGCGCGTTCGCGCTGGCGGGCGGTGTCCAGTTTGGCCAAAGCCGTTTCATGCGCCTGCGCCGAGGCGATGTTGCGTTCCACCAGTTCACTGATCCGGTTGTACTGGCTTTGCTCGTTGCGCAGGGCGGCAAGGCTGCCTTCGTGGTTCGCCTCGGCGGTGGTTATGCGCGCCTCGGCGGCGGCCCGGCGGCTGGTGATCTGCAAGCGGATCATGTCCTGTTGTGTGCGCAGTTGGTGGCGTTTGGCCTCGATCCCGTCAAGCCGGGCCCTGGCACCGGCGACGCTTAGCCGCGCCTGTTCCGGGTCGATCAGCACCAGCGGCGCGCCCTGCGACACGCTGTCGCCGGCAATCACCGGAATGGCAATGACACGACCCCGCACTTCGCTGGAGACGGTCACCAGAGATGTGGCGATGCGTGCGTCGCTGATATTGACATGCGACCAGCGGGCAAGCAGCCAGGGCTCTCCGAAAAACCAGCCGGCCCCCAGCAGGGCGGCAAGGATGATCAGGCGCAGGCCCTTGCGCTTGCGCCTGACCGGGGCAAGGGGTGGGGCAGGGGATTGCGCCTCTGAGAGCTTGGGCGACGTATTTTCTGCCCGGTCCGGATCCTTGCTTATTTCGGATACTTTATTCACGTCAGGTCTTCTCCAGTCGTTCTGCAATCGTGGCCAGCACCTGGCGGGCCACGGTCAGGTCTTGTGATGGGATGCCGGCCAGAATTTTCCGCCTTGTTTCGTCGGCAATGTCGCGGATCTCGTCCAGTACCGGCCCGGCGGCCTTAGTCAGATGCACCAGCTTTGCGCGCCGGTCATCGGGGCAGGCGCGTCGTTCGATCAGCCCCTTGGTTTCCAGCCCGTCCAGCAACCGCACAAGCGTTGGTCCTTCAACGCCCAGATAGCCCGCCAGATCGCGCTGGGTCACCGGCCCGTTGGCGGACAGCTCGATCAGGGTCCGCCAGCGCGCCTGGGTCAGCCCAAGTCCGCGAAATTGCCCATCCAGCCGGGTGCGCCACTGGCGCGCCACCCGCGCCAGTTCATTTGCAAACTTTGATTCTTGCTCGGACATATCGCAGTTGCTACCCGCTTTTGTTGTGAACTAGATTGCCACCTAATAGATAGGTCGCTATATAACGTCGCCAGCGGGGTGCGCAATGGGAAGTGGAGGCTTAAGTGTATAAATCAATTCTGCTGGCTTATGATGGCTCTGAAGAAGGCCGGCTGGCGTTGCGCGAAGGGGCGCGGCTTGCCAAAACATGCAACGCACAGGTGGTTTTGGTGGCGGTGGTCGATATAAACACCGCAATTGCCATGGCCGGAACTGCCGGGCCGGGTGCCACTTTGCTTCAGACCGAGGATTATCGCAGCATTCTTGATGAAGGGCTGGCGCGTCTGAAAAAGATGGACCTGACACCAATAGGACGGCTGGAAAACGGAGAGCCGGTGGCCTGTATCGTCGCTGCCGCCGCCGAGACCAATGCCGATCTGGTGGTTGTTGGTCATCACCGACAAGGCCTGATTGGTCGTTGGCTCTTGGGGTCGGTCACCGAGGAGCTGATCGACAAGCTGGAATGCAGCCTGCTGGCGGCGCGCAATGATCAGACCTGAGAAGTCATGAAAATACCGGGAGAATACCGGGGCGTTGATCACACCTGAGGTGACTTCGGGCAGAAACCCGCGATCCGGGAGGGAACGCGTGAGTAAATGGTGAATAAATACGGTGGCAACTCGGGGCTGTTATATACGCTGCCGGCGCTGGCGGTGCTGTTGTTCGTTGTTTTCATCCCGATCATGGTGGTGGTGAACTATTCGGTTCAGGACGTTTTTTCCGGCAATATATTCATCTGGGCCGGGGCCACCTGGTTCGAAAAAACCCTGAATTCGTCCGAATTCTGGGCCACGCTTGGGCGCAGCGGGCTTTATACCTCGCTGGTGATTGCCATCGAAATTCCGCTGGGGGTGTTCATCGCCCTGAAAATCCCCAAATCGGGTGCAATGGCCACCTTTTACATCATCATCATGGCCATCCCGCTGCTGATCCCGTGGTTTGTGGTCGGGCTGATCTGGAAGATATTCGCCGATCCGGCGATTGGCCCGATGGGCGCGGCCCTGTCGGGGCTGACCGGTGCTTATGATCTGAACAACCCGCTTGTCGCCTGGGCGGTGATCCTGCTGGTCGATGTCTGGCACTGGACCGGGTTGGTGGTATTGCTGGCTTATGCCGGGCTGGTGGCGATCCCGCCGGCGCTGTATCAGGCGGCGCAGATCGACGGGGCCTCGCGGTGGGCGATCTTTCGCTATCTGGAACTGCCGCGCCTGCGCCATGTGCTGCTGATTGCGCTGCTGTTGCGCCTGACCGACAGCCTGATGATCTATATCGAGCCGTTCATGATCACCCGTGGCGGCCCCGCCACCGCCACCACATTCCTGTCGATGGACCTGATCCAGACGGCCATGTACCAGTTCGATTTCGGCGAGGCCAGCGCCTCGGCGCTGATCTATGTGCTGATCATGCTGACCCTGTCCTGGGCGCTGTATTCCATGCTGATGAAACGCCATGACTAGCGCCGGGAAAACCGGGGCGCGCCTGGTGCCGTCGCTGTACCTGCTGTTTGTCGCGGCCCCCTTGTACTGGCTGTTCATCACCAGTTTCAAAACCCAGAACGAGGCCACCTCGGGCCTGAGCCTCCTGCCCAAAGACCCGACATTGGACAATTACCTTTATATCCTGACCGATCCGGGCTGGTCTGCGGGCTTTGTCAATTCGATCATATTCGTCAGCCTGAACGTCACCATTTCGATCCTCGTCGCGGTGCCGGCGGCCTATGGGTTTTCGCGCTTCCGCTTTGCCGGAGACCGCCACCTGTTCTTCTGGTTCCTGGCCGCGCGCATGACCCCTTCGGCCGTATTGTTCCTGCCCCTGGTCCAGCTTTACACCGAGATTGGCCTGCTGGACACGCATCTGGGCGTGGCGCTGGCGCATTGCCTGTTCACGGTGCCGGTGGCGGTGTGGATCCTCGAAGGGTTCATCTCGCAGATCCCGCGCTCGCTGGATGAAACGGCCTGGGTCGACGGGCATGGGCAGGTGTCGTTTTTCCTGCGGATACTGGTGCCGACCATCGCGCCGGGCATCGGCGTCGCGGCGTTCTTTTGCTTCATGGCGTCCTGGGTCGAACTGGTGCTGGCCAATGCGCTGACCACGACGGATGCCAAGCCGATTGTCGCGGTTCTGTTCCGGGCCGGCGGGCCTTTGGGGTTTGTTCATCTGCCGATCCTGTGCGCGGCGGGCGTGCTGACCATCATCCCCGGTGCCATTCTGGTGTTCTTCGTGCGCAAACATCTGGCGCGCGGGTTTTCGATGGGACGGGTGGGATAATGCGGTTAGGTTCAGGATGAAATCGCCAACCGGTTTTGCAATCAAACAGATATATCAGCCAAAGGCCACAGAATGACGAATTCAACCGACCCGCTAAAACTTATCCCCTTTGAGGCATTTCACGTCGGGCAAGTTCAGGAATTCGGGGCCTATGAGGTCACCGAAGAGGAAATTGTCGAGTTTGCCGGCAAATACGACCCGCAGTTCTTTCATCTGGACCCGGAGGCGGCCAAGAAATCCCTGTTCGGGGGGCTTTGTGCCAGCGGCTGGCACACCTGTGCGATGACCATGTCGATGATGGTCGCCAATATGCGCGAACGCGGAGGCTCGCTCGGGTCTCCCGGTCTTGACAATCTCAGATGGCGGCGTCCGGTATATCCGGGCGATGTCCTGTCAGTTCATATGGAAGTCCTTGAACTGAAGCCGTCAAAAAGCCGACCGGAAATCGGCTTTGTCATCAGCAAGATCACGGTGCGCAATCAGCAGAAAATTGACGTCATGGATTTCACCAGCAAGGGAATTTTCCCCAGGACCGCCTGACAGGTTCCCGCAAGCGCCGCGACGGAACGCACGAAAGATTGCCCCCGGATCGCATTGAATTCAGGGCTAAATCTTTACAATACCTGGATTTTCCAGCTTGCCACGGGCGAAGTCATAGGACGTGGCAAGAATTTTCAACGCGGTGGCGATCTCGCCCTCATCGCGCGGGGCAAACACCATAACGGCGGTTTCCGGGATCATGCCGGCGGCGACCATCGGGTGCGGCTCGCCCCAGCCCTTGGCGAACAGTTCGCGCGTGCAGTCCACCGGCAACATCAGGTGCATTGATCCGTCATAGGCCGGGTGAACATGGGCAAATTCATTGCCGATCATAAAGGATTCCATACAGCCGTGGGCGTGATCATGCGCCAGACAAAGCGCCTCGGCACCGGGGACCGAAATCATGCTGTGGTGCCTTTCGACAAACGGAAAGTCAAAGGCACGGGCCTTGAACGCCTGATGCATCGCACCATCAGGGTTCTGGCTGACCTGTTCGTGCGGCGCGCAATCGGTGGTATCGGGGCGCAGTCCGGCGCGGGGGGCAAGTTCAAACATGGTATTTTCCTTTCACAGCCGTGCGCGTCAGACCCGCACCGGCAGTTGATTATAGCCACGAAACCGCGCCAGCCCCATCAGTTCACCCTGCCCACTGGCGCGCAGATTGGGGAAACGTTTGACCAGACGGCCAATGGCAATGCGCCCTTCGATCCGCGCAAGGGTGGCACCCAGGCAGACGTGAATGCCGGTGATAAAGGCCAGATGGCGGTTGGGGCTGCGGGTGATATCGACCTTGTCAGGGTCGGGGAACATGTCCGGATCGCGGTTGGCACCACCAATCGAAGTGTGGATATACGTGCCCTCGGGCAGGGTGGTCTCACCCAGCGTGATGTCCTGCGTGGTTAGCCGGTTGCCAATCTGAAGCGGGCTTTCGACCCGCAGGAATTCCTCGATCGCCGGGGTGATCAGTGCCGGGTCGTCCTGCAACAGCCGGTGCTGGTCCGGGTTGGCCAGCAGCACGGCGGTTGAGTTGCCGACCAGGCTGGTGGTGGTCTCGTGCCCGGCGTTAAGCAGGAAAATACAGTTCTGGCGCAGCTCTTCCTCGTTCAGACGCCGCCCGTCGACCTCTCCGAAAATCAGCGATTCCAGTACCTCGCCTTGCCCGCCTTCGCCCGGATTGGCGCGGCGGTGGGCAATCAGATCATCCAGCAACAGGCCGAATTCGGCCACCGCCGCATCGCCGGCGCGCAGCCGTTCCTCGGGCACAACCGGGTCAAGCGCGCCAAGAATGGTCATCGAATAGCCGCGCAGCTTGTGGCGGTGTTCCTCTGGCACGCCCAGCATGAACGAGATCAGCTCGGTCGGCAGTTTCATGGCGAATTCGTCGATAAAGTTGAACTCTCCCTGATCCTCAAGCTGGTCCAGCAGGCGGTCGACGATGCCTTCGATCAGCGGCTCCATCTCGGCCAGCTTGCGCGGGGTAAAGGCCGACGCCAACAGCCGGCGCACGATGGTATGATAGGGCGGATCGTTGAAAATCAGGCTGGTGGTGTGATGGGTCAGCAACGGGCCGGGGCCGAACCGCTGACCAAATTCGCGCTGTTTGTCGGAACTCATCGCCTTGTTCTGATAGACCTGCCGCACGTGGTCATAACGCGTCAGATAGACCGAGCCATCCGGGTTGGCATGCACCGGGTCATGGGTTCTGAGCGCGTGTAGCGTCGGATAAGGATTGTCGATGAACGCGCGGTCAATGGCGTTCAGATCAAAGTTCTTGGCGATTTCTGCGGTCATCATTCAACTTCCGGTCAGGTAGTCAGGACAGACTAGGGCGGATGAAACGGCGTGGCAAACTTTCGTCATTTTTGATGCCTGGCCTGTAGGAAATGCGTTTATAAAACAGAATGTTACCGTTGATAGTTAATGTAGTGCCCCTGTACCGGAGAGGTCTTTTCCCTGGCCTGCTCCGGCTTTCGAACCGCGTAAAGCAACATCGTCGGGCCATCGAATGATCTGACGCCGCCACGGCCTTGCCCGGTCGGGTCGGGAATTTCAAAATATCGTTTCTGCCCCTGTCGTTCCTGTGCCCCGGACTCGAGAACCTCATACCCCAGGCAATGATGCCAATATCGCCACGGCACATCCGGGCCGGTCTGGAAAAAGCCATGGCCGAACCAACCGTCGGCTGCCACGAAGCTCATCATGACACCGCCCGGTTTCAGCATCTCGTGACAGTTTTCCAAGGCCGTGCCTATCTGAAAGACATGTTCGGTCGTGCCACCGTCGATGACCAGATCAAACTGTTCCTTCAGATTGTCCGGCACCGGCTGGTTCAGGTCGTGAATATGTTGCGCGCCTTCCGACGCCGTGAAATCCATGGCTTCCATGTCCGGATACCCGAAGGCAGACAGCAGGTTCTCGGTAAACCCGTCCTCCTGGGTCAGTTCCCCGGGCGCAACGGAATGGCCGTACTTCCCCGCCCGTTTTGCCAGCCTTTGCACCCCCGGCGATTTCAGATGAAGTTTCTGACGCCCCAGAATGAGGCCCCGTTTCGCATCTGCGACATGTGCTGCGTTTCGGGCCAGAAACATGCCCGGAATAAGACTGATACCCATATTTTCCCCGCGATATTCTTCGCTATATGCCCCTGCCAATCAGCTGATATGGGGTCCGCCAACACGTTTGTGCAACGATCCTGCGGCCAATATTCCGCAGTCAGCGGGTTCACCTCGAAGGTTTAGGCGCTGCATTGCGTTGCGACAACAGTTTTGTTGTCCAATTCTGTCGTGGCCAGTGTTTCGTGCCCCAAGACGGCACCAATCGTCACATCGAGTGGTTCAGCACACAGGAAAGAGACAGATGTTAACCCAGTGCCTTGCGCACCTGCGGGACGACTTTGCTGCCTAGTAATTCGATCGCCTTCATCAGGGATTTATGGTCGAGATGGCCAATCGCCATCTGGATGGTGATGCGGGTGAAGCCGAAAATCTCGTGATGGGCCAGTATCTTGTCGGTCATCTCATCCGGACCGCCGACAAACAGCGCGCCAGTCGGGCCGCTCATGGCATCGAATTGCGCGCGGGTGGCAGGTGGCCAGCCGCGTTCGGCCCCAAGGCGGGTCATGATTTCGTTGTGCGGGCCACTATAGATGTCGCGCGCCTGCTGGCTGGTATCGCCGACAAACCCATGCACATTCAGCGAGGTTTCAAGTTGCGCCGCGTCATGCCCGGCCTTGGCGGCGGCCTCGCGGTAGAGATCGAACAGCGGCTTGAAGCGCACCGGTTCGCCACCGATGATCCCCAGCGCCAGCGGCAGGCCCAGCGTGCCAGCGCGCATCGCCGATTGCGGCGTGCCGCCAACCGCCAGCCAGATCGGCAGCTTGTCCTGACAGGGGCGCGGATAGACGCCCCGGTTCTGCACGGCGGGCAAATGTTTACTGCCGGGCCACGAGAAATGCTCGGCCTCGTTGATGGTCATGAGCAGTTGCAGTTTCTCGGCAAAAAGCGTGTCGTAATCATCCAGTTCATGACCGAACAGCGGGAAGGATTCGACAAACGCACCGCGCCCGACCATGATTTCGGCGCGCCCTTCAGTCAGGTTATCCAGCGTCGAAAACTGCTGAAACACCCGGATCGGATCATCGGAACTCAGCACCGTGACGGCGCTGGACAGGCGGATATTGCTGGTCTGCGTCGCGGCGGCGGCCAGCGCCACGGCCGGGTTTGACACGGCATAATCGGGCCGGTGATGTTCACCCAGACCGAAGAAATCCAGGCCTGTTTGATCGGCCAGCACGATTTCCTCGACCAGATTGCGCAGCCTCTGAGACGGGCTGACGGTTGGTCCGTTTTCACCGAACGTGTATATGCCAATTTGCATGGATTTTCCCTTTGATAAAACCGAGGGGCAGGGCCAACTGACCCTGCCCCCGACATTGATTCTTCCTGAACTTAACCGCCAAACAGCGCCAGCACCGGCGCAAACGCATCCTTCCAGGACTGGCGCGCCTCAAGCCGGGTGATCCACGCCTGAACGTTCGGCAATTGGTCCAGCGAAATGTCGGACTGCACCCGGTACATGAAGGTCGAGGCCAGCGCGAAATCCGCCACGCTGAGGTCGCCGGCGATCCAGTCCTTGCCATCAAGCCCGGTTTCCAAAACGGCCAGAAACTGATCGACGTTCTTCAGCTCGGCGTCGATGACGGACTGATCAGGCTCACCCATGCCGAATTTCGCCTTGAGAAAGCGTTCAAACGACAGTTTCTGCATCGCCGGACCAAGGTGGATGGTCTGCCAGTACAGCCACTGATCCACCGTCGCGCGGGCCTTTGGATCATCGGGATAAAGCCCGCGTTCGGGTTTCTTGCTGGCCAGATAGGAATTGATGGCCCGCGATTCCCAGACCACGAAATCCCCGTCCTGAAGCACCGGAATCTTGGCGTTGGGGTTCAGGGCCAGAAAATCATCCTCGCGGTTTTTACCGGCCCGCAGGTCGACCTCGATGATCTCAAGGTCGATGCCCAGTTCAAGGGCCACGGCGCGCACCCGTAAGGCATTGGGCGAGAAATTGGCGTTGTAGAGCTTCATGGCCGGTTCCTTATTGCTGCGGCGGGGCCAGCAGGGCCGCCTTGTTGGCAATCAGGAAATCACGCACCGACTGCCCGGCCTGACCGGTCAGCTTTTCCAGATCGCCAGTGGCGACATCCTGATAGTTTTCGGCCATCGCCTCGTCGAACGAGGCAAACACCCGCGCCATGAATTCCGGCATGCCGGCACCGATCATCGCTTGCACCAGATCCTCGGTCGGGATCGCGACATAGGGTATTTCCTTGCCGGCCACTTCCGACAGGATGGCGGCAACGTCGGCCTGGGTGATCGCCTCGGGGCCGGTGATGTCCAGAACGCTGGACCCGGTTTCCTGCAACAGGGCCACGGCGGCGGCACGGGCGCAATCGGCGCGGGTGACATAGCCGGTCTTGCCGGTCGCGGCGGCGGCGAAATGCTGGCCCATGCCGATGCTTTGTCCGCCGCCCATCAGAATCAGGTCGGTATAAAGGTTGTTGCGCAGGATGGTGTAGCCGGCACCGGTGTCCTTGATCATCGCCTCGGTGTCACGGTGGTCGCCGCTGAAAGTGATCGGGCTTTCTTCGACCGGGTTGGTCAGCGAGGTATAGACGATATGGTTGATGCCCGCCGCCTTGGCCGCCTTGATGGCGTTGCTGTGCGCCGCCAGCCGCTTGCCCGGTTCAAGATCGTCGGTCGAGATGATCAGCAGGCGTTTGCCGCCGGCAAAGGCCGATTCCAGCGAAGCGGGATCGTTGAAATCACCCTTGCGGGCCTCGACCTTGCCGGCCAGATCGGCCAGCTTTTCGGGCGAACGGGTGACGCCGATGATCGGGCCGGCACCGGCCTTTAGCAGGTTGTCGATAACCTGACGGCCAAGCTGGCCAGAGGCTCCGGTAACGATGAACGGGCCGTTCTGAATGTTGGTCATGGGATTTCCTTGGTTGGTTTCAGTTAAATGTGTCTGTCCGGGTTCACCCGAACGAGAAGGCGCTTTCGACGGCACCCAATACGTGATCTTCCAGCGTTTTCACGCCCTTGTCGCCACCGCCGGCACCGGCGATCACATGCAGCGGGATCAAATGTTCTTCACGCGGGTTGGCGTCCATGGCCCCCGGTGCGGCGGCCCATTGGGCCAGCATTTGGTTGCGTTCAATCGGATCGGCGCGGGTCACCGCATCGCTTAGCCAGCGGTCGAATTCCACACCGTTCAGCGCGCCTGTCGGTCCGCCCTGCATCGCCCGCATCATCTTTTGCATGTTGTGATAGGTGTTGCCCGAGCCGATGATCAGCACGCCTTCGTCGCGCAAAGGGGCCAGCGCGCGGCCAAGGGTCAGATGCGCTTCCGGATCAAGATCGTTGCGTAAGCTAAGCTGAACACAGGGAATTTCCGCGTCGGGAAAGGAAACCTTGAGCGGGATGAACACGCCGTGATCGTAGCCGCGTTTTTCATCAATCGAACAGGGGAACCCGGCCTCTTCGATCAGCGCCTTGACCTTGTCGGACAAGGCCGGGTCGCCGGGGGCGGGCCATGTCAGCTCATAGGTATGGGGGGGAAAACCACCATAGTCGTAGAACAATGGTGGGGCGGCATTCTTTTGCACGGTGAACTGTTTTTCTTCCCAATGGCCGGAAATCACCAGCAACGCCTTGGGCTTCTCAGGCAGACGCGCCGGCAGATCGGCAAGGAAGGTGCGTTCCTTGTCCCAGGTGTCGGGGGGATTCCAGTCCATGAAAAAGCACGGACCTCCGCCATGCGGGATGAACATCGTAGGCATCCGGGTCATCAGGGCATCCTTTCAACCGGTCGTTTTCGGGGCATGCCTTTGCGGGTGCAAAGGCGGCCCCGGATTGTTGGTCTGGTCCGGATGAAATAGACACGCAGATTTTAAATGGAAAGTAGGCACGAATAAGTGCCCACCCAATTTTCAGATCGACAGTATTCAGATAGACAGGCGCGCGGCGTGGCTACCACGTTCCCGATACGGCGTTGTATCATAATGGGCGCGGTAACATTTCGAGAAATGCGAGGGCGAAGCAAAGCCGCAGGCAAGGGCGACGTTGATCACGCTCATATCCGTTTGCATCAGCAAATTACGGGCCTTTTGCAGGCGCAGTTCCATATAGTACCGCTTGGGCGAGCGGTTAAGATAGCGCCGGAACAGCCGCTCAAGCTGGCGGGTGGACATGCCCACATCGCGGGCCAGAATGGACGGGCTGATCGGTTCCTCGATGTTGTTCTCCATCATCTGGATGACCTGGCTCAGCTTGGGATGTCGCACGCCGATCCGGGTCGGCACCGACAGGCGCTGGGTGTCCTGATCGGTGCGGATCGAGGAATAGATCAACTGGTCGGCCACCGCATTGGCCAGATCTTCGCCATAGTCATCGGCGATCAGCTTCAGCAGCAGGTCAATCGAACTGGTGCCCCCGGCGGTGGTCATCCTGGTGCCGTCAATGACAAACACTGATTTGGTCAGTTCGATCTCGTCGAATTCCTCGGCGAAGCTGTCGGCGTTTTCCCAATGGATCGTCGCCTTTTTGCCGTCCAGCAGCCCGGCCTTGGCCAGGACATAAGCCCCGGTGCACAGCCCGGCGATCCTTACCCCCTGACGCGCCACGCGACGGACCCAGCCCAGCAGCCGCTTGCTGGTGACCGATTGCACATCGACCCCGGCGCAGATCAGCACGATGTCGTCGCGCTGGACCTCGCCCAGATCACCGTTCAGCCGAAAGGTGGTGCCGGCAGAACAGTTCACCAGATCGCCGCCTTCTCCAAGCAGGGTCCATTCATACAGCGTTCGGCCGCTCATCCGGTTGGCGATGCGCAGGCAATCCAGCGCCGAGGCAAAGGACAGTATGGAGAACTGGTTCAGCAGGACAAAGACAAACCGGCGCGGGCGGGCCGGGCCGCTGTCCACATCTACAGGTGAAAGCTGCTCTTGCATGGCGCAAAACATCCTTAACATTGGGGCGCGGGGCCAGTGCGACTCAGGTTCGCGATTCACCTCCGCGACATGTCACCTTGTTCAAGGTTTGGAACCCCGTCAAGTGGTGCCTTGACACATGCCTGTCAGCCGGGCGTATTTCTGATATGGTCACAGACCCCAAGGCTTTGTATAGAAGCCCCTCGGAACCCCAGGCGGAGATCAAGGCTATGAGTGAGTGGCAAAAAACAAACTGGCGCGCGTTACCGCGGGTTCAGATGCCCGACTATACCGATGCGGCGGCCCTGAGCGCCGCCGAGGCGCAGCTTTCAAAGTATCCGCCGCTGGTGTTTGCCGGCGAGGCGCGCCGTCTCAAGGCCCAGCTGGGGGCGGCCGCGCGCGGCGAGGCCTTCCTGTTGCAGGGCGGTGACTGCGCCGAGAGTTTCGACCAGTTCAGCGCCGATGGCATTCGCGACACATTCAAAGTGATGTTGCAGATGGCGATGGTGCTGACTTATGGCGCGAAAGTGCCGGTGATCAAGGTGGGCCGCATGGCCGGCCAGTTCGCCAAGCCGCGCAGCGCCCCGACCGAGGTGATCGACGGCGTCGAACTGCCCAGCTATCGCGGGGACATCATCAACGAATTGCCCTTCACGCCCGAGGCGCGCATTCCCGATCCTGCCAAGATGTTGCAGGCCTATACCCAGGCCGCCGCGACGCTGAACCTGATCCGGGCGTTTTCGACCGGCGGCTATGCGGATGTGCATCAGGTGCATTCCTGGACGCTGGGCTTTGTCGAAGGTGAAAAGGCCGAGAAATACCGCGAACTGGCCAGCCGGATCAGCGATACGCTTGATTTCATGAAGGCCGCCGGGGTTGACAGCGATCGCGCCCATACCTTGCAGACAGTGGATTTCTACACCAGCCACGAAGCACTGCTGCTGGAATATGAAGAGGCGCTGACGCGCACTGATTCCACCTCGGGCAAGTGGCTGGCCGGGTCGGGGCATCTGATCTGGATCGGTGATCGCACCCGCCAGCCCGATGGCGCGCATGTGGAATTCTGCCGTGGCGTACAGAACCCGATTGGCCTGAAATGCGGGCCAAGCATGACCTCAGAAGACCTCAGGGTGCTGATGCAGCGGCTGAACCCGGAAAACGAAGCCGGACGGCTGACGCTGATTGCCCGCTTTGGCGCGGGCAAGGTGGCCGAACATCTGCCGCGGCTGATCCAGACGGTGCGCGAGGAAGGGGCCGAAGTGCTTTGGGTCTGTGACCCGATGCATGGCAACACGATAAAATCCTCGACCGGTTTCAAGACCCGGCCATTTGACTCGGTGCTGCGCGAGGTGCGCGAGTTCTTTGGCGTTCATTCGGCCGAAGGCACCGTGCCTGGCGGCGTGCATTTCGAGATGACCGGTCAGGATGTGACCGAATGCACCGGTGGTGTGCGTGCCGTGTCCGAAGAGGATCTTTCGGCGCGTTATCACACCGCTTGCGATCCACGCCTGAATGCCAGCCAGTCGCTGGAACTGGCGTTTTTGGTAGCCGAGGAACTGTCGGGTCTGCGCGCGCAGCGTCAGAACCGCGCGGCGGGGTAGGGCGCATCACGCCCCGCTCATCACGTCCGGCGGGCATTCTTCGCGTGTTACCGGGGTAATGTAACCGGGGCAGGTCAGGTGACCAGCCTCAGATGCGGTATCGCGGCGGTCATGGGTTTTTGCGGCTCGGCAAAGCCGGGCGTGGGCGTGGGTTTGGCTGACGTGACCGGTTGTTTCTGACCACCCGTCACCGGCAGCAGGCTGGTTGTGCCGATCTCGAACCGGTGCGGTGTGTTGCCGACCGGACCATCGCCAATCAGCACCCCGAGGGCGCGGTCAACGACCTCGTGTTCGCCTTGCAGCGGCAGCAGGATCATGCGCGCCTCAAGCGGTGCAGCGCCGCGCCTTGCCGCGCTTTTCAGGGTCAGTTCGGCCACGGACGGCGCGTCAAACGTATGTTCCAGAACCGCCGATATCTGACCGCGCGCGGCTGGCGTGAAAAAGCAGGTCAGCGGCATGCCGCGCACTTCCATTCCGGCCAGTTCATTCAGGTGATGCCCGGCCAGACGGAACCGGGCTATGCCCGGCGCGATGCGCTCGACGACAAAAGTGTAGTTCAGAATGTTTTCCAGCCCGCGCGGGTCGATCTGTGACCGGCGCGGCACCGTCGCCCCATCGCGCAGCGCGTGCCAATAGGCCTCGGCCTGACGGATCGGTGACAGGCTTTTGCCGCTGCGAAACCGCTCAAGCGGGATGATCTTGTCCGATGCGGGTTGTTCGAAGAATCTGCTCATGTCGTGGTCTTTCCTACTCGTACGCCCTGTCATCCTGCACCTGATCCTAACCGTTTCCTGCCGTGGCAACCTGTCGGTTAAGATTAGCTTCAGAATGCTTACCCAAGTATTAATATGACATGATGTGACACGAATTTGCAGGGTTTCCTTAATGGTTGGTTAATCATTGCCCGGTTGCGGCGGGGCTTGCCCCCGGTGCCCGGATGGCATTAGGTGCGCCACGACCCCGACCCAGGCAGGAGAACGGCGCGGATGATCAGATCAATGACCGGTTTTGCTTCGGCCAAAGGGGAACATGCGCCCTGGCGCTGGGGCTGGGAGTTGCGCGGCGTCAATGGCAAGGGTCTGGACATGCGCCTGCGCGTGCCCGACTGGCTTGAAGGGCTTGAGGCCGCGTTGCGCGCCGAACTTGCCAAATCGGTGTCGCGCGGCAACATCACCTTGTCCCTGCGCCTGACGCGCGGCGATGAGGCCGGCGAACTGGCGTTGAACCCGGCCACCATGTCGGTGGTGCTGGACGCGCTGGAAGCCATCGAATCCGAGGCAATGGCGCGCGGCATGACCCTGGCCCCCTCGAAGGCCAGCGATCTTTTGCCCCTGCGCGGCATGCTTGAGGCGGGCATGGTCGAAGACGACACCGCCCCGCTGCTGGCCGCGATCCGGGCGGAATTCGCGCCGCTGGTTGCTGCGTTTGTGCAGATGCGCGCCGACGAGGGCGTGGCGCTGGCGCAGGTGCTGGACGAACAATTGCAGCGGGTCGAGGCGCTGACAACCCAGGCCGCCGGTCTGGCCGACGCGCGCAAGGATACGGTGGCGGCGGCCTTGAAGGTCAACCTGGCGCGGGTGCTGGACAATACCGATGCGGCCGACCCGGATCGCATCGCGCAGGAACTGGCGATGATCGCCGTCAAGGCCGACGTGACCGAAGAAATCGACCGGCTTGGCGCGCATGTGGGCGCGGCGCGCGACCTGCTGGCCAAGGGCGGAACGGTGGGGCGCAAGCTCGATTTCCTGATGCAGGAATTCAACCGCGAGGCCAACACCTTGTGTTCCAAGGCGCAATCAAGTGATCTGACGGCCGTCGGGCTTGAGCTGAAGGCGGTGATCGACCAGATGCGCGAACAGGTTCAGAACGTCGAATAGGGGGTAAAACCATGGCAGACCGGCGCGGCCTTTTGATCATCCTGTCCTCGCCCTCGGGCGCGGGCAAATCCACCCTGGCGCGGCGCTTGCGCGACTGGGATGCCTCAATCGTGTTTTCGGTCAGCGCCACCACCCGCGCGCCGCGCAAGGGCGAGGTGGACGGCACCGATTATCACTTTATTTCCGAGACGGATTTCAAGACACAGGTGGCCGGCGAAGGCATGCTGGAACACGCCCATGTGTTCGGCAATTTCTACGGCAGCCCGCGCGACCCGGTGCAGACAGCGATCGAGGCCGGGCAGGATGTGCTGTTCGACATCGACTGGCAGGGGGCGCAGCAGATCCGCAATTCCGCACTGGGTCAGCATACGTTGTCGATCTTCCTGCTGCCGCCGTCGATCACCGAATTGCGCCGCCGGCTGGAAAGCCGCGGGCAGGATGACGCCGAGGTCATTTCGCGGCGGATGCAGAAAAGTTGGGATGAGATAAGCCATTGGGATGGCTATGATTTCGTCCTGATCAATGACGATCTTGACACCACCGAGGCACGTCTGAAAACCATCATCTCGGCGACAAGACAGCGCCGGATCCAGCAGCCGGACCTGACACGGCACGTCCGCAAACTCCAGGCAGAATTCGAGGAACGCTCATGACCATTTATGCATTGCAGGGCCAGGTGCCCCAGATCGACCCGGACACATGGGTGGCCCCGGATGCCAACCTGATTGGCCAGGTTGTGCTTGAGGCCGGATCGTCGGTCTGGTTCGGCACCACGATCCGCGCCGACAACGAAGAGATCCGCCTGGGCGAGGGCAGCAACATTCAGGAAAACTCGGTTTTGCATACGGATCCGGGCTATCCTTTGACGATCGGTCGCAACTGCACCATTGGCCACAAGGTGATGCTGCATGGCTGCACCATCGGCGACAACTCCCTGATCGGCATGGGCGCGGTTGTGCTGAATGGCGCAAAGATTGGTAAGAACTGTCTGATCGGGGCCGGGGCGCTGATAACTGAAAACAAGGTGATCCCGGATGGGTCTTTGGTGATGGGATCGCCCGGCAAGGTGGTGCGAGAACTGGACGAGGCGGCGATTGCCTCGCTTTCGGGCAGCGCGCGCAGCTATCAGACCAACATGCGCCGGTTCCGCGACGGGTTGAGCGTGGCGGGCTGATGCGCAATGCCAAAGGCTCGCTGATCCGTCCCACCGGCTTGCCCGAAAGCGCCAGCCGCCCGCTGGTGACGCCGCTGTCGCCATCGGTGGCCTATGCCAGCGACACGCCCGATACGCTGGATGCGCAATATGAGGGGCGCTTGCAGGGCTATACCTATGCGCGCGAAGGCCATCCCAACGCCGATGTGGTGGCGGCAAGGCTGGACGTGATGGAGGGCGTTGCCGGCGGGGTTGTCACCGGTTCGGGCATGGGGGCGGTATCCTGCGTGCTGATGGGGCTGTTGCAGGCCGGCGATCATGTGATCGGTGCCAACCAGCTTTACGGTCGGTCGCTGCGTCTGATGACCGAGGATCTGCCTCGGCTGGGGATTACCACGACGCTGGCCGATCCCGGCGATATCGCGGCGGTGCGCGCGGCCCTGCGCCCGCAAACGCGGCTGGTTCTGGTCGAGGTGGTGTCGAACCCGTCGCTGCGGCTGGCCGATATCGACGGGCTGGCGGACCTGTGTCGCGCGCGCGGAATATTGCTGGCGGTGGACAATACCTTTACCACGCCGCGCGGGTTTCGCCCGTTCGATCACGGGGCCGATATTGTGATCCATTCGATCACCAAGCTGTTGGCGGGGCATTCGGATGTGATGTTGGGCTATGTGGCGGCTCGTGATCCGGATCTGTCTGAAAAGATGCGCATATTTGCCGTCACCTGCGGCCTGACACCCAGCCCGTTCGATTGCTGGCTGGCCGAACGCGGCATGCTGAGCTTTGATCTGCGGTTTGAGAGGGCGCAAGCGACGGCCGCGAGTCTGGCCGACCATCTGGCCGGTCTGCCGGGTGTGGCGCGGGTATTGTACCCGCTGCGCGCCGATCACCCGGATCACGCCCGCGCCGCGGTGTTGCTGGACGGGCAGGGCGGCAATATGGTGAGTTTTGAACTGAACGGTGGGCGCGCGGCGGCCAATGCCTTTACCCGCGCCGCTGATGGGCTTTGCTTTGCACCGACGCTGGGGGATGTGGGCACGACACTGTCGCATCCGGCGACCTCGTCGCACCGGGGGTTGAGCGGTGCGGAGCGCGCGGCTTTGGGGCTGTCGGAAGGGTTTTTCCGGGTGTCTGTCGGGTTGGAAGCGCCCGAGGTGCTGATGGCAGTTTTCAGCGATGCGGTGGCGGCGGCGATTTAACGGCTGGTTGAGGTGTCTGGTCGTTCTGTCGAAGCCTCCGGCGGGGATATTTAAGGACCAAAGATGAGGGGGCGCGCGCTTGTTCCTCATATTGCCTTGCTGTTTCAGGCGCGGTGGGTGATTTAGGGGCACGCGCGACACGTAACAGGAGACGACCGATGAGTGATACCCCCGCCCTAAAGCCCAAGGACGCGCCCGATCTGGGCCGGTTTGAATGGTCTGATCCGCTGCGGTTTGACGATCAGCTGAGCGAGGACGAGCGGATGATTGCGGCCTCGGCACGCGCCTATGCGCAGGAAAAGCTGTTGCCGAGGGTCACACGCGCCTTTGCCGATGAGGAAAGCGATGCGTCGATTTTCCGCGAAATGGGCGACATGGGGCTGCTGGGGATTACCGTGCCCGAAGAATATGGCGGGCTGGGGGCGGGCTATGTCAGCTATGGGTTGGTGGCGCGCGAAGTTGAACGGGTGGACAGTGGGTATCGGTCGATGATGTCGGTGCAATCGTCGCTGGTGATGTATCCGATCTATGCTTATGGCTCTGAGGAACAACGAAAAAAATACCTGCCCAAGCTGGCGAGCGGTGAGTTCATCGGCTGTTTCGGTCTGACCGAACCGGATGCGGGCAGCGACCCTGGAAGCATGAAAACCCGTGCGGAGAAGACGGCGACGGGGTATAAGCTGAGCGGGGCCAAGATGTGGATATCGAACGCGCCGATTGCCGATGTCTTTGTGGTCTGGGCCAAATCCGATGCCCATGGCGGCAATATCCGTGGCTTTATTCTTGAGAAGGGTATGGCGGGGCTGAGCGCGCCCAAGATCGAGAACAAGATGTCGCTGCGCGCGTCTGTTACCGGCGAGATCGTGATGGATGGTGTTGAAGTGGGCGAGGACGCTTTGTTGCCTCATGTTCAAGGGCTTAAGGGGCCTTTTGGATGTCTAAACCGGGCCCGGTATGGTATCAGCTGGGGCGCGATGGGGGCGGCTGAGGACTGTTGGCATGCGGCGCGCCAATATGGGCTGGACCGGCACCAGTTCAACCGGCCCCTGGCGCAGACCCAGCTTTTTCAACGCAAATTGGCGGATATGCAGACCGAAATCACGCTGGGGCTTCAGGCGTCGTTGCGGGTGGGTCGATTGATGGACGAGGCTAACGCCGCGCCCGAGATGATTTCGATCGTCAAGCGCAACAATTGCGGCAAGGCGCTGGACATCGCGCGGATGGCGCGGGACATGCATGGCGGCAATGGTATCTCGTTGGAATTCCACGTTATTCGACATATGCTGAACCTTGAAACCGTGAACACATATGAGGGCACGCATGATGTTCATGCGCTGATCCTTGGGCGTGCGCAGACCGGGCTTCAGGCGTTTTTTTAAGGGGGTATTGGCATGGATCGCGCCGAAATCGTACATCAGGCATTTTTGGCGCGGGTTCAGGCAGGTGACCTGCCGGATGTAATCGGGTCGGCGTCGGATGCCGGGCTAAATGGTGCGGATCTTGGCGCGCTTTTCAAAGCGCAGGCCACGTCGCGCCATCTTGATCGGATGTCACGGCAATTGCAGGCAAAGGGGCAGGGGTTCTATACCATCGGATCGTCCGGTCACGAAGGCAACGCCGCTGTCGCGCTGGCCTTGCGTCCTAGCGATCCGGCGTTTCTGCATTACCGCGATGCGGCGTTCCAGATTGCCCGCGCTGGGCAGCTGCCGGGGCAGAACCCGCTGCGTGACATGCTGCTTAGTTTCACCTGTTCGGCGGATGATCCGATTTCCGGCGGGCGTCACAAGGTGCTGGGCAGCAAGGCGCTGAGCATTCCGCCACAAACCTCGACCATCGCCAGTCACCTGCCCAAGGCGGTTGGGGCGGCCTATTCCATCGGGCTGGCGCGCCGGAATGCGCCGCTGGAGCGCCAATATGAAGCTGACAGCGTGGTGCTGTGCAGCTTTGGTGATGCCTCGCTGAACCATTCCACGGCGCAGGGCGCGCTGAATACCGCCGGCTGGACAGCGTGGCAGAACGTGCCGCTTCCCCTGGTGTTCCTGTGCCAGGACAATGGGATTGGCATATCGACCAAATCGCCAAGGGGTTGGGTTGGCGCGGTCCTGCAATCGCGCCCCGGCCTGACCTATATGACCTGCAATGGTTTAGATTTGGTTGATACGTTTCAGGCGGCAAAGCGTGCCGCTGAACATGCCCGCCTGATGCGCAAGCCAGTCGCCCTGCACATGACTTGTGTGCGCCTTTACGGCCATGCCGGCCCCGATGTGGAAAGCGCCTATCGTCCGCTGAGCGAGATCGAAGCGGCGGAACGCGATGATCCCCTGATCCATACAGCCGCGCGGTTGATTGCCGAAAATATCGCTTCCTCAGAAGATATTATCAATGAATATCAAAGCATTTGGGCGCGAACTGAAAGTGAAGCCGCCGGCGCGGTTCAGCGCCCTCATCTGCAATCCGCAAATGATGTCATGACTGCGCTGATCCCCCCCAAACGCACGGTCGTAAAGCGAAATGCGCCGTCGCAGGCCGGGCGCGCAGCCAGTTTTGGCGCGGCGGACATGCGGGCTTTGGATGCGCCTCAGCCGATGAACAAGCTGATTAACCTCGGATTAAGCGATCTGATGCTATCGTACCCTGAAATCGTCATGATGGGCGAGGATATTGGCCGAAAAGGGGGCGTTTACGGCATCACCAAAGGGTTACAGGCGCGGTTTGGCGCGGATCGGATAATTGATTCGCTGCTGGACGAACAAAGCATCCTTGGGCTAAGCATTGGAGTGGCGCAGAACGGGTTCATCCCGATGCCGGAAATCCAGTTTCTGGCCTATCTGCACAATGCCGAGGATCAGCTGCGCGGCGAGGCGGCGACATTGCCGTTTTTCTCGGACGGGCAGTTCAGCAATCCGATGGTGCTGCGGATTGCCGGGCTTGGCTATCAGAAAGGCTTTGGCGGGCATTTTCACAATGACAATTCGCTGGCCGTGCTGCGTGACATTCCGGGGCTGATTATCGGCTGCCCGTCGGACGGCGCAGACGCGGTTTGCATGTACCGCGAGGCCGTGCGGCTGGCGCGCGAGGAACAGCGGGTAGTGGTGATGATTGACCCGATTGCCCTTTATCCGATGCGTGATCTGCACGAGGCGGATGATGGTGGCTGGATGCGGCGCTATCCGGGGCCGGAATTGACGACCCCGCTGGGGCAGGTTGGCGTACACGGGCAGGGCACGGATCTGGCCATCGTTACCTATGGCAATGGCCGGTACCTGAGTGCGCAGGCCCTGGCGCGGTTGGAAAAAACCGGTGTCAGCACCCGGATAATTGACCTGCGCTGGCTGGCACCGCTGGCGGAAAACGCGATACTTGAGGCGTCCAAGGACTGTGCGCAGGTGCTGATCGTTGACGAATGTCGCCGCACGGGGTCGCAAAGCGAGGCGCTGATGGCGATGTTTGCCGAGACCGGGCGCGGGCGTGTGGCCCGTGTTACGGCCGAGGATTGCTTTATCGCCACCGGACCGGCCTATGGCGCGACACTGCCGTCGGTGGGGGCAATTGTTGATGCGGCAATGCGGCTGATGCAAGGGACCGGGTGATTTCCGGGCTCAGGTTTTCATGATTGTATTTAGCTAATAAATGGAGTGCTTTGCGAAAGGCCGTGATGCCTATTCGGCTTCAGAGGCCACGACACCAGACACATATTTAGAGCTGAAGGTTTTTTCGCCAAGGCGCTCGAGCAGACTAAGTTGGAGTTCAAGCCAGCTTTTGTGTCCTTCCTCGTCAAGCACAATTTTCTCAAAGAGCGTCCGAGTGCCAATATCGCCCACACTTGCTGCGTGTTGGGCTGCTGCAGTGTAAAATTCGATTGCTTCTTCTTCGTCTGCCAGATCAGATCTGAACATACTGACAAGGGCATCTGCTTGAACGGGGTTTTTATAGAAGCCCAATTCCGGCCTTCCGTTAAAGAACAAAATCCTCTCTATATACAGGTTTGAATGAACCAGTTCTTCTTGCATTTCCTCTCGCATTTGAGCGGCCAGTTTATCCAGTCCCCAGTCATCAAGTACATGTGAATGCAGCTGATACTGATGTGCTGCAGTCAGCTCCATGCTTAGGGCTTTTTGTAGGTGCTTTAACGTTGTGTCGTCGCTCATCCTGATCTCCATCCTGCCAGCCTAGCATTCAATGCTATCAGCTCAATTTTGAAATAAATCTGGGTTTTTGTCAAACTGTGAGGCGCATCCCCACATCGCTTTGAAAGAAAAAATGTGAATTGTGTGCGATACTTGAGCCGCGACTGCTACTGCCATCAAGGGTAGGGGGACCGGCCTGGTTCAGCCATCATCTTTTCGCTGAACACTTAGGCTGGCGTCCGAACTCTGTGCCGCGATCAAAGGCGATGGATTTCGAGCCGGGTGAGGCAAGTCGCGTACCGCTTTCATGATCTTGCCCATGACCGGTTTCGTGTGCTTGTTGGGGTTTTTCAGCAGCACCGTGAAACGGCTGGACC
>Ga0209121_10001503_pt1 | contig 24395 bp, 25 predicted proteins | sample Cruoilmetagenom3_FD_187292 | JGI IMG/M metagenome (GOLD analysis project Ga0209121, IMG submission 187292) | Oil polluted marine microbial communities from Coal Oil Point, Santa Barbara, California, USA - Sample 3 (SPAdes) (version 2) | ecosystem: Environmental > Aquatic > Marine > Oil seeps ... | reverse complement strand
TGGCCCCGGGCGCGACCGTGGGCGGCAATCCTGCCCGCCCGCTGACCGCCGCCAGCTGACCGGCACGCGTTGACCGGCACGCGTTGACCGGCACGCGTTGACCGGCCCCCCTTGAGTGCGAATGCCTGAGAGATTAGGTTGGGTACGAGAGAACAGGAGAGCTCAGATGTTTTCAGTCCCCGGCAAGCAGGCCGTAAGCATTACCCCGGCCGCCGCGCGCCAGATTGCGAATCTGATGGAGAAAGACGGCTCCAAGGGCCTGCGAATCGGCGTCAAGAAAGGCGGTTGCGCGGGCATGGAATACACCATGGACTACGTTTCCGAGATCGACGCCGCCGACGAATTGGTCGAACAGGACGGCGCCCGGGTGATGATCGCGCCGATGGCGCAGATGTTCCTGTTCGGCACCGAGATCGACTACCAGACCTCGCTGCTCGAAAGCAGCTTCGTGTTCCGCAACCCCAACGTGGTCGACGCCTGCGGCTGCGGCGAATCGATCAAGTTCGACGAAAGCCTCACCGAAGGCTGATGGCGACGGACCCGACCTTGCTGGCCCATGCGCTTGATCTGTTCTCCCGGGTCGGCGCGCTGACCACCGGGCCGATGTTTTCGGGCACCGCGATCTACGTCGACGGCGATGTGATGTTCGCGACGATCCTGGGCGATACCGTTTGGATGAAGTCCGACGAGAGCACCCGGCCAATGTTTGAACAAGCCGGCGCACGCCCTTTTACCTATGACCGCAAAACCGGCGCCCGACAGGTCACCTCGCTGATGTCCCTGCCCGAAAACGCCTTGGACGACCCCGACGAAGCCTTTCGCTGGGCGCAAATCTCCTTGCCTCCGGCGCGTGAGGCTGCGGCGAAGAAACGTGCCCAGAAGGCGCGCAAACCTCCGAAAGGAAGCAAATGAGCGTCTCCGACAGCGGTCTCGCCTTCGTCCACGAGCTGTTCGACGGGGTCGGCGGGGTCGGCGGTCTCACTCACCGCAAGATGATGGGCGGGCTCTCGATCTACAGCGACGGCCAGATCTTCGCGATCCTGTCGTCGACGGGGCGGATCTACCTCAAGGCGGCGGATGCATTCGCCGCCGAAATGGCCGCGGAGGGCGCGGTGAAATTCGAAATGGAAGACGGTCAGGGCATGGACTACTGGACCCTGCCCGAAGCCGCGCTGGATGACCCCGGCCTCGCCTGCGACTGGGCCAGACGCGCGCTGGCGGCGCTCTAGGGTCGCCGCAACGCACGACGACACGGGCAGTAGCGTCGCCGGTGGCCCTTCGCGCACCTGAGGTGCGACGCACCCGCGGCGTATGCGAGCAGGGAAGCGGGAGAAATCGGGCGCGTCTTTGCCGCAGTCTTTTCCCTTGCCCCCTGCCCCCTGCGCGCTAACCTCGCGCCGGACAGCAAACGAAGGAGGCCGAGATGCGGCGTGGACTTGCGGCAGGCAATTGGAAAATGAACGGCACGGGCGCCTCGCTCGGCGAGATCGACGCGCTGAAGGCGGCGCACGGGGAACCCGGGGTCGACGTGCTGATCTGCCCGCCGGCGACGCTGGTGGCGCGGATGGCCGCGGCGGCCGAGGGCTCGGCCGTGGCTGTCGGCGGCCAGGATTGCCATGCCGCCGCGAACGGCGCGCATACCGGCGACATCTCCACCGCGATGCTGGTTGACGCCGGCGCCACCGCGGTGATCGTCGGCCACTCGGAGCGGCGCGCCGACCACGGCGAAACCGACGCTGACGTCTGCGCCAAAGCGTTAGCCGCGCTCGGCGCCGGCCTCGTCGCGGTCATCTGCCTCGGCGAGAGCCTCGACCAACGCGAAGGCGGCAAGACCCTCGACGTCATCGGCACCCAGCTCGCGGGCTCGCTCCCCGACGGCCTCACCGGCGCCAATGCCGTCATCGCCTACGAGCCGATCTGGGCGATCGGGACGGGCAAGATCCCGACCCTCGAACAGATCACGGAAGTCCATGATTTCATTCGCGGAAAACTGGTGGCGCGGTTCGACGCCGAAGGCGACGCGATCCGCGTGCTCTACGGCGGCTCGGTCAAGCCGTCCAATGCCGCCGAGATCTTCGCGGTCGCGAATGTCGATGGCGCCTTGGTGGGCGGCGCGAGCCTCAAGGCCGACGATTTTTCGCCGATCATCTCGGCGCTGGAAACGGCCAAGGGCTGACCGTCGCATATCGGTCCTTCTCCGCCCCGGCACCCCGCGTGCCGGGGCGTTCGATTTCAGCCTGTCAATAACGGCCCCGTGCGGCGATACTGGAGCAATTCGCGCTTGGCCCCGCCCGGGCCAGGTCCCTTTTCGCCAGATCCAATTCCAGGAGATCCGATGTGCTGAAGACCGCCCTTGCCGCTGCCATCCTCGCCACGTTCCCGCTCAGTGCCGTCGCTTCGTGCCCCGGCGAAGGCAGCAGTCGTTCGCTCTACTCCGACCACCCGACCGCGCTGGTATTCGTCAACCAGGCGAGCAGCCCGGAAGACTACATTTCCGTCTACTGGCTCGACTACGACGGCAACCGCCAGCACTATTTCGATCTCTTCCCCGGTGAGCGCAAGCGGCAGGAAACCTTCCTCACCCATCCCTGGGTGGTCACCTTTCCGGTGCCCGGCGGCGGTGAGGTCTGCTACGGCGTCATCCAGCCGCTTGCGCAAACCGGGCAGGTCGTCATCCGGTAAGGCCTTGACCAATCAGGTCTCCTTGCGCGCCCCTGTCAACCGGCCTACCCCGATCCGCATCTAGCGGGAGCATTCCATGAACCATGACGAGCTGGCCCTCTGGTCGAAGCGCGCCGCCGACTGGGCGCGCGACTATCACGCCACCTTGCGCGACCGTCCCGTGCGCCCCGACATCGCGCCCGGCGATTTCCGCGACGCGATCGAGGCGCCGGTGCCGCAAGCGCCCACCCCCGTCGAGACGGTGTTCGAGGACTTCACCAGGCTCGTGCCCGACGCCATGACCCATTGGCAGCACCCGCGCTTCTTTGCCTATTTCCCGGCCAACGCGGCCCCCGCCTCGATGCTGGCCGAACAGCTCGCCAATGCGATGGCGGGCCAGGCGATGCTCTGGCAGACGGCCCCGGCGGCAAACGAGATGGAAGCGCTGGTAATCGACTGGCTGCGCGACGCGCTGGGGCTTCCGGAGGGTTTCACCGGCACGATCCACGATTCGGCCACCACCGCGACCTTTTCCGCCGTGCTGACAATGCGCGAGAAAGCGCTGGACTTTCAGGGTCTTGGAAACGGTCTGGCGGGCGGCCCCCGGCTCCGGCTCTACGCCTCCGCCCAGACCCACAGCTCGGTCGACAAGGCCGCGCGGCTGTCGGGCATCGGCCAGGCCAACCTGGTCAAGATCGCTGGACGTGCCAATGATCCGCTGTTCTCGATGGACCCCGACGCGCTTAACGGGGCGATCCGCGACGACCTTGCCCGGGGGTTCAAACCCACCGGCGTGATCCTCGCCACCGGCGGCACCTCGGTCGGCGCCTGCGACGATCTCGCCGCCTGCATCGCGGTCGCGAAAGCGCACGGGCTGCCCACCCATGTCGACGCCGCCTGGGCCGGGTCGGCGATGATCGCCCCGGAGTTTCGCCCCCTCTGGGCCGGTGTCGACCAAGCCGACAGCGTGGTTTTCAACCCGCACAAATGGCTCGGCGCGCAGTTCGACGCCTCGGTGCAGTTCCTGCGCGATCCCGGCCCCCAGATCGCCACCATGGGGCTCAGGCCCGACTACCTGACGACCCAGGGCGCGGGCGACGTTGTGAACTACAACGAATGGACCCTGCCGCTCGGGCGCCGTTTCCGCGCGCTCAAGATCTGGTTCCTGCTGCGCATCGAGGGGCTCGAAGCCCTGCGCACCCGGATCCGCAACCATGTCGCCTGGAGCGTGGAGGCGGCCGACGCCATCGCCGCGCTCGACGGGTTCGAGATCGTCACCGCCCCGATCCTGTCGCTGTTCACCTTGCGCTACGGCGACGACGATACCACCGCCGCGCTGCTCGATGCGATCAACCGCGAAGGGCGGATCTACCTCACCCAGACCACCCACGCGGGGCGCTTCGTGATCCGCGTCCAGGTTGGCCCCTGGGACTGTACCCGCGACGACGTGATGGCAATCCCGGAGGTGCTGGCGGATGCGGCGGCGAAGCTCCGGGGCGCCTAGAGCATTTTGTCCACAATCGCCCTCACCGGCCGTCGCGAACGCGGTGTGCTTTGCAAACGCTGCCGCGCGACCGCCGGTGGGGAGGTGACGCCCATTGCGCGCCTAAAAGCTCTAGCGAGCTGAAATTCCCCATGATTTCCAGGCCGAATTGGGGCATGGTCGCACAGGACCCAATCCCAGGGAGGACCCGATGGCCCGCCTTGCCGCCCACCTGATCGCCCACCTGATCGCCCTTCTCACCGCCCTGCTGCTGCCCGCGCTCGCCGCGGCTCAGGACTATCCGAGCTACGACAACATCTGGGTCAACGACCAGGCGCAGGTGCTGAGCGACCCCGCCGAGGAGCGGATCACCACAGCACTGCAAGGGCTCGCCGAGGACACCGGCGTTCAGGCCACGGTGCTGACGCTGCACACCCGCTGGGGCTACCCCGGTGACAGCCTCGAAACCTTCGCCACCGGGCTGTTCAACGACTGGGGCATCGGCGATGCGGCGCGCAACGACGGGATCCTGGTTCTGGTCCTCACCACCGACCGCGAGATGCGGATCGAGCTCGGCTCCGGCTACCCGGCGGGCTACAACGCGGTCGCACAGGAGATCATCGACGATGTCTTCATCCCGGCCTTCGGGCAGGCGGAGTTCGAGGCCGGGATCGAGGCGGGCACCACCGCCGTCGCCGACCGCATCGCGCGCGAACACGCCGCCGGCAACGCGCCCGCGCCGGTCTCTGACGGCGGCGACACCGGTAACGCGGCCCGGATCGGGGTCTTCGGCACCCTGTTCGCCCTGTTCGCGGGCTGGATCGCCTTCGGAAGGCGCATCACCGACCGGTTCCGCCGCTGCCCGAGCTGCGGCACGCGCGGCGTCCACACCACCCGCGAGACGCTGGAAAGCGCCACCCGCACCAGCACCGGGCGCGGGCGCAAGACCGTCACCTGCCCGCATTGCGGCCACGAAGACACCTCCACCTACACGATCGCAAGGATCCGCCGCTCATCGTCCTCGGGCGGCTCCTTCGGCGGCGGCTCCTCTTCCGGGGGCGGCGCGTCGGGGCGCTGGTAGGGCGTCGCGCAGCGTCACCTCGACGTAAGGTCACACGCCCGCCGGGCCCGGGTTGGTGCTATGACAGCCCGGCTCGGAGGTCTGACATGCACAGCAATGGTCTCGATCGCAGCCGGAACGAACATATCGCAGATGCGGTGATGCACCTGCTCGGCGTGGTCTTCGCCGTCGCCGGCACCGCCGCACTTCTGACCTGGGCGGCCCTGGCGGTGCCCGCAGACCGGATCTGGCCGCTGGTCCCCTATGCTGTTGGCCTCGTCGCCACCTTTGCGCTCTCGGCCGCCTACAACATGACCCTGCACGCGCCCCTGCGCGCGGTGCTCCGGCGCTTCGACCACGCGGCGATCTACCTGATGATCGCCGGCACCTACACGCCGATGGCGATCATCGGTCTCGGCGGCGGCCGCGGCCTCGCGCTCGCCGTCGCGGCCTGGAGCCTCGCGGCCCTCGGCATCGTGTTGAAACTCGCCTGGTTCCACCGCTGGCCCCGCCTCGGCTTCGCCCTCTACCTCGCCCAGGGCTGGCTCGGCCTCGTCGCCCTCTGGCCGATGGTGCAGACGCTGCCACCGGCCGCGGTCGTGCTGATCGTCGCGGGCGGCCTGACCTACACGGTCGGCACCGTGTTCCACACCGGGCGGATGCACTACGCCACCGCGATCTGGCACGCCCACGTACTCGCCGCCGCCGTCACCCATTACGCCGCGGTCATTCTCATCGCTACCGCCTGACCGCTTTTTCAGTCAGAAGAACGCCGCAAGAGCGGGGGCGCAACCCCCGCCCCGCCAGAGCGGGGGCTGTGCCCCGCCCTGCCCGCCTGCCAGGCGGCCGCGAAGCGGCTATTTGTCCATCCGCTTGTAGTGATCGGGGTGCAGCGCGTGGTCGACAACCTCCTCGAGAGTGTCCCAATGCATCTGGTGCATGAACCCGTGCCCCGAGAAGTGATGCTTGGCCTCCTCATGGTCCGGCGTGCGAATCAGCACCGCCGCCCCGGCTCCGACAAGACAGGCCGCCCCGGTAATCGAGAAGGCGAGCGGGAAGTTCCCAAGATCGCCCAACATGCCACCGAGGATCGGAAAGACGATGCCGCCGACGCCGTAGCTCAGGAAGACATAGGGGTAGTTCTGCCCCACCCGGTCATTGCCGAACAGATCGGCGGTGATCGCCGGGAACAGCGCGAACGCGCCGCCATAGTTGAAGCCGATCAGCGTTGCCCCGAGGTACAGCATCCAGGGCGTGCCTGCCATCGCGGTGAAGGCGAACAGGAACACCGCCTGGGTGCCGGTCATCACCAGGATCGACATCTTGCGCCCGAGCTTGTCAGACACCATCCCCCAGAGGATCCGTCCGAGCCCGTTGGCAAGCGAGAAGAACACCGCCATCGCCGTGCCCGCGATCGCGCTCGCCTCGATGGTGGAATAGCCCGACGCCTCCAGCGCCTCGATCGGGTACAGCTTCATCAGCCCGATCGACATCAGCCCAGCGCCGGCGCCAACGGCGAAAATCAGGAAGACGAGGTAGAATTGCGGCGTGCGCAGCATTTCGACCAGCGTATAGTTCTCGCCGCCCGACGCGGTGGTCGCCACTTGCGTGAAGCCCTTGGGCGCCCAGCCCTTCGGCGGCATCCGCATCCAGATCGCGCCGATCCAGATCAGCGCGGCATAGGCGAAACCGTAGATCACGAAGGTCTGCGCCAGGCCGACGTTCTCGATCAGCTGGCCCCAGGAGCCCGCGAGCTTGACCCAGCCCATCGCACCGAAGCCGAAACCGGCCACCGCGAGCCCGGTGATCATGCCTTTCTTGTCCGGGAACCAGCGCATGCCGACGGCGATCGGGACCACGTAGCCAAGGCCGATCCCGGCCCCGCCGATCACTCCGACCCCGATCAACACGACCCAGAAGTTGGTCGCGCCGCCGAGCCCGGCAACGACATAGCCAAGCCCCAGCACCGCGCCGCCCGCCATCGCCAGCTTGCGCGGCCCGAACCGGACCAAAAGCCGCCCGGCCACAACCATCACCAATGCAAAAGCCGCGAGACCGACGCCAAAGACCACCTGGGTCTCCACCCGGCTCCAGCCCGCCGCGATCAGCGACGGGGTAAACACCGACCAGGCATAGATTGCGCCGAGACTGAGTTGCATCAGCACGGCTCCGAACACTACCAACCAACGGTTGGCGACAGGACGCTCGCCAGACATGGGGTCTCCTTCTCCCGAGGTCCGCGGCGGTCGAAGTCGGCTCGCCGCGATACAGTTTTCGCGCGCGCCCGCTCGATAGCACGCTGCAGCGCAGCGCGACTTGATCTGGCTCATGAACCCGGCACGGCGAAAAAGTATTTCCCGGCGATCAACCCGGTGGGTCCGTCCGATCTGAAGATCTGGACCAAAAGGAATGCGACGCGCGCTTGGTCTCTTCGGTCCAACCGCTCCCACGCGAGGTCCTGTATTGGCGATACCGCAAAGAAAAACAGAGGCTTGCCTCACCGCGCGCTTTCGCCCGCCCGATCACCCTGGTGAGCCACTCCGGCGGGGTGCCGCGTCGGCGGCGGGCCTTCGGCACGACGCACCCGGGCCTTCGGCACGACGCACCCGGGCCCTCGGCACGACGCACCCGGGCCCTCGGCACGACGCAGGCGCGCCTTCGGCACGACGCAGGCGCGCCTTCGGCACGGTGCAGGCGGGCCGCCATCTGCGCCCCCCTACGCCTCGTCGCGCTCCATGAGGTCGAGCCAGTCCTCTTCCGCCGCCGCGAGGGATTGCTGGCGTTCGACGAGGCCCTCCGAGGCCTTCTTGAACTTCACCGGTTCCCGGGTGAACAAATCCGGGTCGGCGAGAAAGCCCTCGAGCTTGGAGATCTCGGCGGTGAGCCGGTCGATCTCGCCGGGCAAAGCCTCCAGCCGGTGTTTCTCGGTGAAGCTGAGCCCGCCGGTTGGGCCCGGTGCGGCGCCCTTATCGGGCTTCGGGGCGACCGGCCGGGCGGCGGCGGGTTTCGGTTTCGGCGTGTCGGTCGGGGTGGCGCTGGCGCCCTTCTGCGCCAGGTAGTCGCTCCAGCCCCCGGCATAGAGCGTGGCCTTGCCATCGCCCTCCATCGCGATGGTGGTCGCGGCGACCCGGTCGAGGAAGTCACGATCGTGACTGACGAGAAGCACGGTGCCGTCGTAATCGCCGAGAAGGTCCTGCAGGAGATCGAGGGTTTCCACGTCGAGATCGTTGGTCGGCTCATCAAGCACCAGGAGGTTCGAGGGTTTCGCCATGATCTTCGCCAGGATCAGCCGCGCCTTCTCACCACCCGACAGCGAACGGACGGGCGCGCGGGCCTGGGCCTCGTCGAACAGAAACTCCTTGAGATAGCCGACCACATGTTTCGGGACCCCACGCACCATCACCTGGTCGGCCTTGCCCGAAACGCCCATCTCCTTGTCCCCCGCCAACGCATCCCAGAGCGAAACCTCCGGATCGAGCGCGCTCCGGTTCTGGTCGAACACCGCCACTTCAAGGCCGGTGCCCAACTTCACCGAGCCGGTATCGGGCGCCAGTTCACCGATGAGCATCTTCAGAAGCGTGGTCTTGCCCGCGCCGTTGGGCCCGACCAGCGCCACCCGGTCGCCGCGCGCGATCCGCACCGAGAACTCCCCGAGGATCGTCCTGTCGCCATAGGTCTTGGAAATGCCGCGCGCCTCGATCACCAGCTTGCCGGATTTCGGCCCGGCGTCCAGCGCCATTGCCGCCGCGCCCTGGCGCCTTATCTGGCCCGCGCGGTCTGCCCTGAGCTCCTGGAGTGCACGCACCCGCCCCATGTTGCGCTTGCGCCGCGCCGAGATCCCCTCGACCGCCCAGCGGGCCTCGGCCTTGATCTTGCGGTCGAGCTTGTGGCGGGCGGTGTCTTCTTCGTCCCAGGTCTTGTCGCGCCAGGCCTCGAACGCCTCGAAGCCACGCTCCTGGCGGCGGACCTGGCCGCGGTCGATCCAGAGCGTCGCCTTGGTCAGCGCGCGCAGGAAGGCGCGGTCATGGCTGATGAGCACAAAAGCGGTGCGTGTGGTCGAAAGCTCGTTCTCGAGCCAGCGGATCGCCTCGATGTCGAGATGGTTGGTCGGCTCGTCGAGCAGCATGAGGTCCGGCGCCTCGGCGATCAGCTTGGCCAGCGCCGCGCGCCGCCGTTCACCGCCCGAGGCCCGGTCGCACAGGGTCGCGGGGTCGAACTTCAGCCCCTCGGCCACCCGCTCGACCCGGTAACCTTCGTGGCTGTCGAGCCCCGAGACGGCGAAATCGCCAAGCGTCGCGAAGCCGTCGAGGTCCGGGTGCTGCTCCATATAGCCCGCGCGCGTGCCCTGCGGCATGACCCGGGCGCCCTGGTCCGGCTCGACAAGCCCCGCCATGACCTTCATCAGCGTCGATTTGCCCGACCCGTTGCGCCCCACCAGCGCCACCCGGTCGCCCTGCTGAACGACGAGCTCGAGCCCGGAAAACACCGGGTCGCCGCCAAAGGTGAGCGAAATGTCGGAAAGCTGGAGGAGCGGTGCGCGAGCCATGAGCGCGAGGTAGCGATGGCAGCGCGCGGCGTCAACGGGGGCCAAGCGGTTTGCAAACCGCTTCCCACGCGATTTCGAAATCGCGTCTCAAAGCCTTTTCAAAGGCTTTCCCTCACGCCCCCCTCACGCTCCGGCCATCCCGATCAGCGCGCGGCGCCGGTTCGCCGGCACCCGGCCCACCTCCAGCCCTGTGAAAACGTGCATCGTTCCGAGGTCACGGTCGCGCACCGCGTGGTCCGAGACCCAGCCCCCCATCATCAGGTAGGCCCTGAGCAGGGGCGGCATCATCTTCTGCGCCTTTTTGGGGTCCGGCGTGCGGCGCAGCGCCCGGGCAAACCGAAACACATCCGGCGCTTTCACCCGGGGGCGCCATTTTCGCGGTGCGATATACCGCGCCTTGAGCAGCGCGAAAGCGTCGAGGAACTCCGTCTCGTCGGTGCCGTGAAACGAAGAACAGCCGAACAGCATCTCGATCCCGTCCGCCTCGACGATCCGGGTCATCGCCGCCCAGGCGAGCCGCAGCACATCGCCGTCACCCGCCTCGGGGGCGATGCAGAACCGGCCCATCTCGACCATTGGCCCCCCGAAGTCGCCAAGCGGCGCCAATTCGTAGAACTGGGCCGCGTAGCTCTCGTTGATCCGGCTCCCATCGCAAAGATCGAGCAACCGATAGGTGCAGACAAGCGCCCCGCTGGCGCGCGCCTCGACCAGCACGTGGCGGCAGCGCGGGTCGAAGCCGTCGCCGTCCTCAGCCCCCGCAGGCCCGCGAAACAGCCGCGCCCGCAGCGCCTGGGCCCGGGCGAGATCGGACCGGGTTTCGGCCAGCCGCACCCGGTAGCGTCCGGTTTCGATCAATACCGCCTCGTTCAACGCCTTTTGAGCCATCGCGGCCTCCCCGCCCCTTGCCGAACCGCATCGGGTCTCCCTAACTTCGGTACATTCCGCCCGATCCGCAACACATGACCCCAGATGACGGAGCCTCCCGATGCCCAAGATCGTCAAGACCGATGCCGAATGGCGCGACCTGCTGAGCCCGCTCGCCTACGAGGTCACGCGCAAACACGCCACCGAACGCCCCTTCACCAACGATGACTTCCCGAGTGCGCCGGGAAGCTATCACTGCATCTGCTGCGGGGCGGTGCTGTTCGACCAGGCCGACAAGTTCGACGCGCATTGCGGCTGGCCGAGCTTCAACAAGGTGGGCTCCGCCGCCGCGCCGGTGGGCGAAAGCCAGGACACGAGCCTCGGCATGCAGCGGACCGAAGTGCATTGCACCGATTGCGGCGCCCATCTCGGCCACGTCTTTCCCGATGGCCCGCTACCGACCGGCCTGCGCTACTGCATCAACGGGGTGGCGATTGAGTTCCGCCCCGGCGAAGCCAGCGGCAACGGCACCGGCACCGGCAGCGACGGTGGCCCCTACGACGGCAGCGGCACCGGCGGCTGACCCAGGCGGCCCGGCCTGTGCCCGCGCGGTCACACCCGCGGGCCGCCGGAGCTTACTGGGTGGTGAAGAGCCTTGAGATGTTCGCCGCCGAGGCGGTGCTGCCGAACAACTGGCCAAGGAAGCTCACGCCCTCGATGTTCGAATCGGTCACGCGGCGCGAGAGCACGACGACCTGCCCGCGCTCGAGACCGAACCGTTCGACGTTGGTGACCATATTGGCCTCGTCGAAGCTGATCGCGACCACCTGCCGGTCGATCTCCTGCGGACCGCGGACCGGCGCGTGCTCGAACTCGGAGCGGACGTAGTACCAGCCGCTTTCCTCCAGAAGCCCGGAAGCCCCCGGTTTTCCAATGATCGAAGCCACGCTCGAGCGCGTATCGAGCCCGACCTCGATCTCTCCGAGATCCTCCTCGGTCGGTACGAATCCATGATAGGTGAAGACCGGCGAACAGGACGCGACAGCCAACAGCACGGCAACCGCCGCGATGCTCTGCAACATCGGTCCATGTCTCGACATCCAAGCCCCCCTTGAATATGTCGGGTGTGTCCTGCCTTTCGACTTACCGGAGGACGCGGATGTATTCAAGCAACGAAAGCACCGAAGCATGACAACCCCCGGCAATAAGCGGGAAAATGTGGTCCGGGTCGCGGACCTCGCACGCGCGAAAGGCCGCATTGTCGAGATCGTGCCCGATCCCGCGGCCCGCGCCGGTATCGCGACCGATCTTGGCCTCCTGGAGGTACGCAAACTGCGACTCGACGGCCGGCTCGCGCCGTTTGGCAGGCGCGACTGGCGGTTTGAGGGAAACCTGGGCGCCACGGTCGTGCAACCCTGCGTGGTCACCCTCGCCCCGGTGGTGACGCGAATCGAGGAGGCGGTCTTGCGCAGCTTCGTCGCCGAGTGGCAGCCGCCCGAGGGCGACGAGGTGGAATTGCCCGAGGATGTCGACACCGAACCTCTGGGCTCCGAGATCGACCTGCAGGCCATGATGGTCGAAGCGCTGGCGCTGGCGCTGCCGGCCTGGCCGCGCGCCGAGGGGGCCGATCTCGACGTGGCCGTCTTCACCGAGCCCGGCCAGGCGCCGATGAGCGACGACGATGCCAGGCCCTTCGCCGGCCTCGCTTCGCTGCGCGACAAGCTGACCAAAGACGACGGCGGGAGCTGACCAGCCCGAACGACGCGTGGCCTGTCCCCCGAGCGTCTGCAACGCGACGTCGCAGGTCCCGTTGTCTGCAACGCGACGTCGCAAGGCCCGCGCTCCGTCCCGGTCACGCCACTTTCGCATCCCGCGGCACCTTCGTCGCGGCGCGACCGACCGGCGACTACCGCGTACTCATCGCACCACACGGCCCCCGTCAGCAGGACCGTCAGCAGGACCGTCAGCAGGACCGTCAGCAGGACCGTCAGCGTGACCTTCAACAGCCCCGTCGGTGTCCCCGTCAGCAGCCCCGTCAGCAGCCCCGTCAGCAGCCCCGTCGGTGGCCCCGTCAGCGGCCTTGCGCCGCCCGGCGGGAGGGGCCGGAACCAGGTCTGCGCCGCGACCGCGACCCGACCGCAACAAATCGCTTGCACCATGCGAGATTCGCAGTATTTTCCGCCCCTCTTTCTCAAGATGGGTTGGACAGCCGTTGCGATTGCGCATAAGACGGCGGTCAGACTCAGAACACACCGGGCCAAGACCGCCCTGGTGCCTGTGGCAGGGGCCACGGCAACCAGGCGCGCAACGCCCCCGAAAATCGAGGTTGGACATGGCTGTCCCACAGAATAAGATCACGCGGTCGCGCCGCAACATGCGCCGCAGCCACGATGCGCTGGTCGCTGCGAACCCCAATGAATGCCCGTCCTGCGGCGAACTCAAGCGCCCGCATCACGTCTGTCCCTCCTGCGGCTCGTACAACGACCGTGAAGTGGTGGCGATGGTCGACGAGGCCGTGTTCGACGACGAAGACGCGGCCTGAAGCCGGTCGGAGGCTTGGCCCCGAAATGACGGCACCATCGGACACACCAGTGGGCGCCGCGACCAACGGGCCGCGCAGAATCACTATTTCGGTCGACGCCATGGGCGGCGATCGCGGGCCGGCGACTGTTGTCGCCGGTCTCGCTCTGTCTGCCAAGCAGAACCCCGACATCGCGTTCATCCTGCATGGCGACGGGCCCGAACTCGACGCGCTTGTCAAGCGTCGCACGGCGCTCGAGGGACGTTGCGAAGTCCGCCATGCGGACGGCGTGGTGACGATGGAAGACAAGCCGGCGCAGGTGCTGCGCTCGGGCAAGAACACGTCGATGTACTCCACCATCGAAGCGGTGCGCGATCATGACGCCGCGGTCGCGGTCTCCTGCGGCAACACCGGCGCGTTGATGGTGCTGTCGATGATGCGTCTGAGGAAGCTCGAAGGCGTCAACCGCCCGGCCATCGCCTGCTATTGGCCGTCGCGCAACCCGCAGGGCTTCAACGTGCTGCTGGATGTCGGCGCCGATGTGCGCGCCGATGCGACCGACCTCCTGCAATACGCGCTGATGGGCTGCTCCTACGCGCGCAATTCTCTGGATGTCACCCGGCCGCGGGTCGGGCTGCTCAATGTCGGCACCGAAGAGCACAAGGGCGGCAGCGAGATCAAGGCCGCCGCCGAGCTCATCGCCGCCGCTCAAGAGGCCGGTCAGTTCGACTTCATCGGCAATGTCGAGGGCTCCGACATCCCCTCCGACAAGGTCGACGTGATCGTCACCGACGGGTTCACCGGCAACGTCGCGCTGAAGACCGCCGAAGGCACCGCGCGTCTGTTCAAGGATTTCTTCCTCGAGGCCTTCAAGGCCACGCCCTTCGCCCGCCTCGGCGCGCTGCTCGCCTACCGCCAGATCAAGAGCCTCATCACCCGGACCGATCCCCGGCATGTCAACGGCGGCGTGTTCCTCGGCCTCAACGGCACGGTGGTCAAAAGCCACGGCGGTGCCGACGCAACCGGCATCGCGGCCGCGGTCAACCTGGCCTTCGACCTCGCGCGTCATGATTTCAACCACCGGCTGGCCGCTCGGGTCGCCTCGGTGGCCGCCTCGGACCCGCTCCACGCCGCGGCGGCAGCAGACGCGGAAGGGCACACCCCATGACAATCAGAGCGGTCGTGCGCGGCGTCGGCCATTACCTGCCGGAGCGGGTGGTGCCCAACAGCTGGTTCGAAGACAAGGTCGATACCTCCGACGACTGGATCCGCGCCCGCACCGGGATCGAACAGCGCCATTTCGCGGCCCGTGACGAGACCACCTCCACCATGGCGACCGCCGCCGCCCGGTCCGCCCTCGAGGATGCCGGGCTGGATCTCGCCGATCTCGACGCGATCATCGTCGCCACCTCGACCCCGGATCTGACCTTTCCCTCGGTTGCGACCATGGTCCAGGCCGGTCTCGGCATGCGCCATGGCTTCGCCTTCGACGTCCAGGCCGTCTGCGCCGGTTTCGTCTTCGCCCTCGCCCAGGCCAACGCGCTGATGGTCTCGGGCCAGGCCACGCGGGTGATGGTGATCGGGGCCGAAACCTTCAGCCGGATCCTCGACATGGACGACCGCGCCACCTGCGTGCTGTTCGGCGACGGCGCCGGCGCCGTTGTGCTTGAGGCCGTCGATGGCGCAGGCACCAGTGCGGATCGCGGCGTGCTGGCCGTGGATCTCAATTCCGACGGGCAATTCCGCGAGATGCTCTATGTCGACGGCGGCGTGTCGACCACGGGTACGGCCGGTAAACTTCGCATGCAGGGCAACCCGTTGTTCCGCCAGGCGGTGGTGAAGCTCGCCCAGACCGCCGACGCGGCGCTGACCAAGGCCGGGCTCGGCCCCGACGACCTTGACTGGCTGGTGCCGCACCAGGCCAATATCCGCATCATCGAAGGCACCGCGAAGAAGATGGGCCTCAGCATGGACAAGGTGGTGCTCACCGTCCAGGACCACGGCAACACCTCCGCGGCCTCGATCCCGCTGGCGCTTTCGGTCGCCAAGAAGAACGGCCAACTCAAGCCCGGTGACCTGGTCGTGATCGAGGCGATTGGCGGCGGTCTTGCCTGGGGTGCGGTGGTGTTGCGCTGGTAAGCGCGCCATTTGTGTCACATACCCTCGGGGATTCCCCCATGTGGCACCCCTGCAACGGTGCAAAACCGCGGCCTTACGCCGCCTCAAGGCCTTGCCACAAACCATTGATCTTGACTTGAAAACCAAGTGACACCACACTCGCGGCATCAGACCCCGGAGGACACATGAGCGGAAAGACTTTGACGCGGATGGACCTGAGCGAAGCGGTGTTCCGCGAAGTGGGCCTGTCGCGCAACGAAAGCGCCCAGCTGGTCGAAAGCGTACTCGGCCACGTCTCCGACGCACTCGTGCGGGGCGAAACGGTAAAAATCTCGTCCTTCGGCACCTTCAGCGTGCGCGACAAGGCGGCCCGGGTCGGGCGCAATCCGAAAACCGGCGAAGAGGTCCCGATCCTGCCCCGGCGGGTGCTGACCTTCCGACCGTCGCATCTCATGAAAGACCGGGTCGCAGCGGGGAACAAACGCTGATCTCGCCCGGCCAGCAAAAAAACGTCGGCCAGAAACAAAAAACCGCCAGCCAAAAAAGCAAGCAGTAAACAGGCGCAGACATGGACAACAAATCCCCGGAGGCCTTCCGCACGATTAGCGAAGTCGCCGAATGGCTCGGGGTGCCCGCGCATGTTCTGCGGTTCTGGGAAAGCCGGTTCGGCCAGGTCAAACCTGTCAAACGTGCCGGTGGGCGGCGGTACTACCGGCCAAGCGACATGGAGTTGCTCGGTGGTATCCGCAAGCTCCTGCACGATGACGGCATGACCATCCGCGGCGTGCAGAAGCTCTTGCGCGAAAACGGCGTCAAACACGTCGCCGCGATGTCGCCGCCGATCGACCAACCAGCCGATCTCAGGGATGTGAGCCCGCATGACGAGGCCCCGCGCGCGGCGAAACCCGACAAAGCCGCACCGGTCTTCGACAGCGACGTCGAAGACGCGGTCGAGGTCGAGGCGCCGCCACAGACGCCCGCGTCGCCCGAAGCGCCGGCCGAAACCCAGATGACCGCCGCTGTGGACGGCGGGGATGCCGCCGAGGCAGAGACCGCCGACGCCGCGATGTTCTCCGACACCGATACGACTGAGACGGGAACCGCCAAGGCTGATGATGTCAAACCGATCTTCGCCGGCGAACCGGCCGGGACTGAACGGGACACCGGAGAGGACCTCGGGGAAGACACCGGAGATGACCTCGGCACCCCGACGCCGCTTGACGGCCCCGATGCGATCGACTTTCTCGCCCACGAGGCGCAACCGGACACCGTCGAGCGGGCTGGTCCGCGGGACGATTTCGGCGCCGAGTCCGCCCGCGAAGCGGGTAGGCCCGAGCCCGCGCAAACGCCCGCCGCGCGAGGTTTCACCGCCACCGACACATCGGGCGCGTCCACCCCGGCCGATGCCGGGACCGTCCCGGCGCCGCAGACGCCAGCCGCCAACACCGCTGACGCCGACACCGAAGAGGCGGCACGTCAGGCTGATGACGCGACTGCCCCCGACGAACCGGGGACGCAACAGCCGACGGGCCCCGATGGCCTGACGCCGCGCCAAGCCGAGACGCCCAAGTCTGAAGGCGCGCCAGAGGCTGATGTGGCGGCGGATGACGCCCCGGCGCAAACCGAGGCAGACCCGACCGAGCAATCGCCGCCCGGTATCGTGCCCGCACCGGCCCAGGCACCTCCGGCGCCCGCAAAACCGCCCGCGCCCAGGTCGGCGGAGCCGCCCGTTTCCACGGCAGCCCCCGTCGCCGCTGCGAACGCCGCGAGACTGCGTGCCTCCGCACCCGGCGAGACCGAACCGCGCGCGCAACAAGTCGGGGAACCGGAAACGCCGGCCACCGAAGCTCCCACGTCCCCGCCCTCGGAACCCGCACAGGCGGCCCCCGAGCGGCCCGCGGCCGCGGCGCCCGATCTCGTCATGCCCGATATCGGTCCCGACCCGGAAGACGATGCCGTGATCGAAACCTCGCCCGCGCTCGCGGCAGTCCTGCGGCGGCAGCGGACCCGCGCCGCCGCCGGTACCGCTGGCACGCGCCTCAACCCGGCGCTGCTCCAGGCCTACGGCGACCGTTTGCAGACGCTTTCCGGACGTCTCGGCGCGACACCGGATGGACGGCGGCCGTTCTGAGCAGATCGGGGTGCATTCGCGCTTGCCCCGCGCGGCAAAACCAGTATGTAGAGCGTCACGTCGGGCTATGGCGCAGTCTGGTAGCGCGTCCGTCTGGGGGACGGAAGGTCGCAGGTTCGAGTCCTGCTAGCCCGACCAAAAATTCGCCCGCTCTAGCGGCGCCTTCCTCCAAACCGCCGCACTGATCCGATCCGGGAGGGGTCATGACCATCGGCACTGGCGTTCTTGGCACGGGTGGTCTCGGTACGGGCGGTCTCGGCACGGGTGGTCTCGGCACAGGTGGTCTCGGTATGAGCGGTCTCGGCACGGGCGTCCTGCCCTCGCAAGCCATCTCCGCAATGATCTCCGACGGCGCATTGGCCGCGACCCCGCCAATTCTCGACGACCAGATCCAGCCTGCTTCGCTCGACCTGCGCCTCGGCACCACCGCCTACAGGGTCCGCGCCTCGTTCCTTGCCGGCAGCGGCAACCGGGTCGCCGACCGGCTGGACGAATTCGAGATGCACCGGTTTTCCCTGGAAAAAGGCGCCGTACTCGAGAAAGGCGCCGTTTACGTGGTGCCGCTGATGGAGCGGTTGCGGCTGCCCGAGGGCATCACCGCCGTCGCCAATGCGAAAAGCTCCACCGGGCGGCTGGATCTGCTGACCCGGCTGATCACCGACGAAGGCGTCGAGTTCGACCGGATCGCGCCGGGCTACGACGGCCCGCTCTACGCCGAGATCTGCCCGCAGAGTTTCTCGGTGCTGGTGCGCCCGGGCATGCGCCTGAACCAGGTCCGGTTCCGCGCCGGCCAGGCGGTGCTGTCCGACGACGACCTGCGCGCCCGCCACGCCGAGAGCCGGCTGGTCGACGGTGACGCGGTAATCGATCACGGCCTGGCCTTTTCGGTCGATCTCGCGCGCGCCGCGGGCGACCTCGTCGGCTACCGTGCCAAGCCACACACCGGCGTGATCGACCTCGACCGGATCGGCTTCTACGACCCGGGCGCGTTCTGGGAGCCGATCCTTACCGCCACCGGCCGGATCATCCTCGATCCCGGCGCCTTCTACATCCTGGTGAGCCGCGAGGCGGTGCACATCCCGCCCGATTGCGCCGCCGAGATGGCGCCCTACCTCGCGATGGTCGGCGAGTTCCGGGTCCACTACGCAGGCTTCTTCGATCCCGGCTTCGGCCATGACGCGGCCGGCGGCGCGGGCTCGCGCGGGGTGCTCGAAGTGCGCTGCCACGAAGCCCCGTTCGTGCTGGAGCACGGCCAGGTTGTGGGTCGGCTGGTCTACGAACGCATGGCCGCGGTGCCCGCGACGCTTTACGGCGCCGGTATCAGTTCCAATTACCAGGGCCAGGGGCTGAAACTGTCGAAACATTTCCGCGCCGGCTGACGCTGCCGCTGCCTCGCGTTCACACCGCCGCGCCGCGATCGCGCAGCCGTTGCGGCGCGATCGCCGTCCCGGCGCCCGCGCTGCACCCGGCGCAACCGTTGCGCATCACCTTGTCGCGGCCACCATCCTTGGCCGCGTACAGCGCCGCATCGGCGCGGTGCATCGCGTGCTCGAGAGTGTCTTCGGCCGCGTGCCGTTCCGATACACCGAAAGAGGCCGTGACCTCGCCCACCGCGCCGCTCGGCCCCGGCAGCGCCGCGAGCCGGCTGCGCAACTGTTCGGCCACCGCCTGGGTCCGTTCCAGATCGCAGCCGGGCAGGACCACGAGAAACTCTTCGCCGCCCCAGCGGGCCACGGTCTCACCGAACCCGAAGCCGCCCCTCAGCACCCGGGCGACATCGGCGAGAACCCGATCGCCGACCGCGTGGCCCCAGATGTCGTTTATTTCTTTGAAATGGTCGAGATCGGCGAGGATAACCCCGACCGGCCGCATCCCCTCCAGCGCGTCGATCCGCGCCTTCGCGCCGTGCCGGTTGGCGAGGCCGGTCAGCTGATCAGTCGCCGCGGCCGCCTGCAGCGCACGAACGCTGGACCGGCGTTGCATCTCGGTCACCGCATGAGCCCGTGTCTTGATCACGACGACCGTCACCGCGAACATCGCCATCACCGCCGACTGGATCGCCGTGTTAGAGGTTTCGCGGACCTCCTGGTGCGCCAGTATCTGCCCAAGCAGCCAGGGAAAGCCGAAACCGGCGAGGATCTCCATACGCGCGCCGCGGCCGAACGCAGAATCCGCGAACAGCGGCCGCAACATCGGGCGGCGGACGAAGCTCATGACCCCGACCAGCGAGAGCGGCAACAGCAATCCGGCGGTGATCGGCGACATCTCGCCGTGAAAATGCTCGAACCCGAAGGAGTAGCCAAAAACCGCCACCAGCGGCGACACCGGGGCGATGGACGCCGCGAACATCGCCGCGCGCGGCACCCGGGCGCGCAGCAATTGGCCTGCGGCGATCAGGAGACCGGTCACCAGGGTGTTCAGCCCGGTGTTGCCGAGTTGATCGGCGTGTTGGCTCCCGCCGGCACCCGCCCCGAACAGTGGCCCCGCGGCCGTCAGCGGATGACCGAGGACGATCATCTCCAAGAGCCGCAGCAGCGCGAGCCCCGCCGCCAGCACGAACAGCAGATGCGCCGCACCGTCGACCTTGCGAACGGGGCTCACCCGCAGCATCGCAAATCCGAGCCAGACGGTGATGACCAGAGTGATCGGGTGCGTGGCCGGCCCGCCCGGGGTCAGGCGGTACAGCCCGCTTGCGCCGGAGAGATAGCCGACCGCGACCACCACGGCAAACGCCAGAACCGATACCGCCGCGAACCGCGCGACCAAAAACGCGCGCCGCACCGGCGAAGTTTTGATCCGGAAACCTTGCGACATTCACTCCTCCCGACCGCGGTCGCCCCGACTGACGTCCGTCAGCATCGAACGCGCCCCGCGTCCGGACCCACAAAACACCGCCACCACACCCCGTGCCCAAATGTCCTTCGGACAAAGGGACACCAAAGTAGTTAACAAGGTGTGAACAAGTTCGTTTTTGACGATCCTGCGAGGGGTTTTCTGCGCGCTCAGCGCATCCGACGGGTCAGCCGCGCCGCTTGCCGCGCGCGTTTCGCGGCCTGCTTTGCCTGGGCCGCACGCTGTCGGTCTTCCGGGGTCATGTCGTCTGCGGGACGGCCACCGGCACGGCCTCGGCCGGCGGCGAGATCAATCCCGGCATCGACGCCGCGGTTCACCAGCTTTCGGGTGACCTGGCGCAGGATCATGGAGATGAGACGCTCGACATTCATGGCGTGCCTCCTTCGGGTTGTTCCCCCCCGCACTATCGCAAAGTGTAGCAGGGAATGTGGCGCCCCCCAAGCAATTGCAGGGCACGACCACCTCGGCATCCGCCCCTCGACCACCGATTCGGGGGCACACGGTTCGGGGCACACGGTTCGGGGCACATTGTCCGGGACTGCCGGTTCGGGACAGCCGGCCTGGGACAGCCGGTTCGGGGGGGCCTCATCGCTGCGCTCTTCGGAGCGCCCGGCGCACCCGGGTCAGTCCTCTTCGAACAGGTCTTCCTGATCCTCGTCGCCGATGTCCTCATCGTCGTCTTCGCCCAACCCCGCACCGGGGGGCCGACGGTTGTCGAGCAGTCCCGCGGCGCGCAGTTCCTTGAGCCCCGGCAGATCGCGCGCACTCTCGAGCCCGAAATGGTCGAGGAACCCTTGCGTGACCACGAACGTCACCGGCCGCCCCGGCGTCATCCGCCGCCGCCCGAAGCGGATCCATTCAAGCTCGATCAGCAGGTCCACGGTGCCCCGGCTGACCGCGACGCCACGGATCTCCTCGATCTCGGAGCGGGTCACCGGCTGGTGATAGGCGATGATCGCCAGTGTTTCGATCGCGGCGCGGCTGAGTTTTCGGGTCTCGACCACTTCCTTGTGCATCAGGAAACCGAGATCGGGCGCGGTGCGGACCGCCCAGGCGTCGCCGACCTTGACCACCCGCACGCCGCGCCCCTCGTAGCGTTTGCGCAAGCGCACCAGCGCCTCCGCCGGGTCGGAGCCATGCGGCATCCGCGCCGTCAGATCGGCCACCGTCACCGGATCGGCGGAGGCGAACAGCACCGCCTCGACCATGCGCTCCTGCTCGCCCATCGGCGGCGCTTCGAACAGACTTTGTTCCTGCCCGGTCTCTTCGGTGTCGGCCATCAGGGTTTCTTCCGTATCTGGATCGGGGCGAAGGTCTCGCCCTGGCGAAGCTCGAGGTGCCCCTCCTTCACCAGTTGCAGAGAGGCCGCGAAGGTGGCGGCGGTCGCGGTGCGACGGCGCACGGGGTCGGTCTCCCAGCCCTCCGGCAGCCAGGAATGGAGATCGGACCACTCGCCGGCAAAGCCGATGAGCCCGCGCATCCGGTCGAGCGCCTCTTCCATCGTCATCAGGTTGTTGCGGTCCATCGTGAAGGGACGGAACTCGTCCTTGGTGCGGATCCGCGCATAGGCCTGCATCAGGTCCATGAGCGTCGCCGTATAGGTCACGTGGCGCGAGCGGACAACGTCTTCGGGCAGGCCCCGGCTGAAAAACTCGCGGCCGCGCTGGTCGCGCCCCATCAGCCGGGCGGCGGCGTCGCGCATCGCCTGGAGCCGTTCGAGCTGGTAGGCGAGATGCGCCGCCAGGTCCTCCCCCGAGGGGCCTTCCTCACTGGGGTCTGGCGGCAGCAAAAGGCGCGACTTGAGGAACGCGAGCCAAGCGGCCATCACCAGGTAGTCGGCGGCAAGCTCCAGGCGGAGCGCACGCGCCTTCTCGATGAACGCGAGGTATTGCTCCGCGAGCCCGAGGATCGAGACCTTGCGCAAATCCACCTTCTGGGTGCGCCCGAGCGTCAGCAGAAGGTCGAGCGGCCCCTCGAAACCATCGACATCGACAATCAGCGCTTCGGCGGCAAGCCGCTCGGAAACGCTGAGCACGTCGGGTTGAAAATCGTCATCCTGCATGGCGTGCGGCGGGGCTCAGACGGCCCCGGGGGCCTCTCCGGTCATCAAGGCCCGAAATTCGGCTTCCAGCGCGCCAATGTCAACGGGCTCCGGCGGCCTGCGCCAGCCGAGCGCGTCTTCGGCACGGATCCGCGCGTGCGCCGTCATCCCGCCCGCCGCGGCGGCCACCGCGTCCATGTCGTCCAGCTTGCCGTTGCAGTGGAGCACAACGTCACAGCCGGCGTCCAGCGCGGCCCGGGCGCGGGTGCCGACAGGCCCAATGAGCGCGCCCATCGAGATGTCGTCGGTCAGCAGCAGGCCCTTGAAGCCGATCGTTTCGCGGATCGCCCCAATCACCGCGCGCGAGGTTGTGGCCGGGTTGTCGGGATCGAGCGCCTCGTAGACCACATGGGCGGTCATCGCCAGGGGAAGCCCGGCGACGGTCTGGAACGCGAGGAAATCCGACACCCGGAGCTGCTTGAGCTTCGCACCCACCCGCGGCAGGCCTTCGTGGCTGTCGACCCTGGCCCGGCCATGGCCGGGGATATGCTTGACCACCGGCAGCACGCCGCCTTCGACAAGGCCGATGGCAGCGGCGGCGGCGATGTCGGCCACCCGCACCACGTCGTCGCCGTAGCAGCGGTTGCGCAATACCGGATGGGTTTCGGGGTAGGCCAGATCGGCGACCGGCGCACAATTGCCGTCGATGCCGAGCGCGCGCAGCTCATCGGCGATGATCCGGTATCGGATCTGCATCGCACGCGCCGCCCCGCGTTTGTTCTGGGCCACCTGCTCAAGCGGCGGCAGCCATTCGCGCCAATGGGGGCTGCGCAACCGGGCCACACGCCCGCCCTCCTGGTCGATGAAGACAGGCGCCTCCCAACCGACCGCTTCGCGCAGCTCGGTGGTGAGCCAGCGCACCTGGTCGGGATCGTCGATGTTGCGGGAAAACAGGATGAAGCCGAACGGGTCCGCCTCGCGGAAAAACCGGGCCTCGTCGCGGGTCACGCGGAGGCCTTCGCATCCGAAGATCGCGGCCCCCGCGCCTGCCATCAGTTGCTCACCGTGCCAGGCGCCGCAAGGGTTGCCGTATCTATGCCCGTATTGGCCCCGGTGTCGATCACCGGCACGCAGGTGCCCTTGGCGGCAATCAGCGCGGCGCAGAAGGCGCGTGCGTCTTGCAGCCCCTCGAAACCGATCGCGCGCAGCCGGTAGAACGGCGCGCCGCCCGATTCCCGGCGCTCGATGGTCCAGTTGCGGTTCTGGAACAGCTCCGGGTTCAGGGTGGCGATTTCCGTCCAACCCGCGCGCGCCTGCTCAACGCTCGGATACGCGCCGAGCTGGACCAGCCGGGCGCTGGCGTCGACCGCGGCCGGGCCGACTTCCTGGCCGAGCACCACCGCAGGCGCAGCCCCGGCACTGTCGGCGGGGCGTGCCGGGGCCGGCGTGTCGGCCGAGGCCGAGACGTCAACGGCGCGCAGCGGTTCGGTGATCTCCGGAAGCGCGGCGTAGCCCGCGGGCCGCGGCATCGGGCGCGGTGAGCGCGACACGCCAGGCACGCTCTCGGGGATCACATCCACCGGGGCGCTCACAGGCGTTTCGACACCGGGCGCATCAAGACCGGATGCATCGAGACCGGGGATGTCGGTCAGCCCGAGCGCCTCGGCCACCGCGGCATCGGCGTTGATCTCGCCGCCGCTGGACGGCAGCGGCGCGGTGGACGGGCTTTCGGCTGCGCGGCCGACTTCCACCTCCTGGTGGGCCGGTACGTCTTCGTCGCTCAACTCGGCCACCGGGGGCGCCAGCTTCAACTGGTCGACCGGCCCGGCGCTGATCCCGTCGGCGGCCACGTCGTTGACCGCGAGCCCCTGATGCGGCGCAACGGCGCCGCCCGGCTCTTCCGGCTGGATCCGCATCGGCCCTTCCAGCGCCTTCACAACCGGCACACCGGTCACGTCGCGCACCGCGAGTTTGTAGCCCCAGACGCCAAGACCGACGACCAGCGCCACGGACAAGAGCGCGCCGATAACGTTCAGAGCGGTGGACCCGCCCGGCCCGGATCCGGGCGCCGATCCCTGCCCAGATGCAAGCCCATATCCATGCCCATATCCGGGCCC
>Ga0209121_10001502_pt1 | contig 24400 bp, 19 predicted proteins | sample Cruoilmetagenom3_FD_187292 | JGI IMG/M metagenome (GOLD analysis project Ga0209121, IMG submission 187292) | Oil polluted marine microbial communities from Coal Oil Point, Santa Barbara, California, USA - Sample 3 (SPAdes) (version 2) | ecosystem: Environmental > Aquatic > Marine > Oil seeps ... | reverse complement strand
ATTTTCAATAATATTTTGATCCTCAATTTCAATTTTGGAAAGATTTTTACCGTCTTGCATATGTTTGCTATTTTAATAGGATTGTAATGTTACGATTTTATAAAGACGTGTGCAAAAAAAAACTATTTTGAAAAGTTGGGTTTAAAACAAAAATAGAAATGCGATTTGATTAAAAATTTTTGAGTTAGGAATCAGAAAATATTCTCATTTTTTCTTCTTTAAAAAGAGCTTTTTAACTCTTTAAATGCTAATCAAATAAGCATAAAATACATGATATCTAAATTATTACTTAGTTTATCGAAATATGTTATTTGCAACACTAAATTTAAGTAATGTACCTTATCTTTGTTTTCCAATTATTTTGTCCATGAGCCCTCAAAAGATTATTATCTTTTTTTGTGTAATTAGCTTCTTTTCTCTTGATTTGTATTCTCAAGTAGGGATTGGAACTACTACGCCTCATGCTTCATCGGTTTTGGATATTAAAAGTTCGGATTCGGGTGTTTTAATACCTAGAATAGCATTAGATTCAACTTCAGACATTTCATCAATTTCAAGCCCTGAAATAAGCTTATTAATATACAATACAAGTTCTTTAAATGATTTAAAGCCTGGATTTTATTTCTGGAATGGGAATAAATGGAATCGTTTAGTTGATTCGGAAATAATTTATGGTGAGATTTATAAGTCTCATTCGGCTGCTTTACAACTTTTAAATAGTGGTGTTCCAATAGAGTTTGGTTCAGTTGGTGCTAATCAAGGAGTTACAGCAAATAGTAATGGGATTCAAGTTTTGAAAGCTGGAGTTTATAGAGTTTCTTATTCAATAACTGTTTATAAATCTGGTGGTAACCATATTAATTTAGGGTTTTGCTTGGCTACAGGGTTTACTAGTGCTGACAGAATATCAGGTTCTTTTTGTCATTCAAATTTGGAGCCTACAAGAGAAGCTAATTGCAGTATAAATAAGATTGTTCATTTAGATGCAAATCAGACTGTTTATCTATTTCCAGATATTACAAATACTAACGTTAGCGTAAAAGCAAATGCTGCTTCTCTAAATATCGAACTAATTAAAGCTGATTAGTTATTATATAATCAGTATCCTCCTTGTATACATTTATCTACAACAATTTTTATTTAATTAGAAGCGATTAATAAATATTCGATAGGTTATAATTTTGTTATGTATGTTTGCACTTAATGGATTCACTTACTCAAATTGTATTAGGAGCTGCATGTGGCGAAGCTACTCTAGGAAAAAAAATTGGTAATAAAGCCTTATTGTTTGGTGCAATTGGTGGGACTATTCCAGATTTAGATGTCTTTGTAGGTAAATGGCTTTATGGTAATGAGATTGACGCCATGTTATTCCATAGAGGTTTTATGCACTCTATACTGTTTTCGGTTTTTGCAGCTTTCATCTTTGGATGGTTGTTTTACAAATTATATAATACAGGTAAACGTAAGGAATCCACTAATTTCAAAGATTGGATATGGTTATTCTTTTGGTCACTTTTTACACATCCAATTCTAGATTGCTTTACACCTTATGGCACGCAACTTTTTGCGCCATTTAGTAAGTATCGAGTAGCATTTAACAATATTTCAGTTGTTGATCCTATTTACACAATACCTTTCTTGTTCTGTATTATAGCGATGATGTTTTTTAAACGAAATACTCAAAACAGAACGCTTTGGTTAAAACTTGGTATTGGCGTGAGTTCTGTATACATGCTCTTCACAATTGGTAATAAACTGTATATGGATTCTATCTTTAAAGAATCTTTAAAAGAAGAAGGTATCGCATATCAGCGCTATTTTACGCAACCTACTATTTTTAATAATATTCTTTGGTACGGAACTGTAGAAACAGACACATATTATTATGTTGGCTATTATTCCCTTTTGGATTCTGGAAATAGATATACAGATTGGACTAAAATCCCTAAAGTAAGAGATTTAACTGTAGATGATTTTGAGCGTTTAGGAAGATTGGCTTGGTTTAGTAACAACTACTATAGTATCTATAAAATGGATGATAATACTTATAGATATAACGATTTACGCTATCCTTTAACAAACATGAATAATCCTAACTCATCTGTTTTTAGTTTTATGTTGTTTAATGATGATGGAAATATAAACATGAAGCCTTTTGAGCAAAGTGAAGATAATGTGTCTGAAACCTTATCAGCGCTTTGGGAGCGATTGAAAGGGGAAAATTAATAATGCTTTAGCGTAGAGCTAAAGCATTATTTTAAAACTTATAATTTCTGAATGATTTTTATGCCTCTATAATAGAAAGCGATATCATACATTCACGCATGGTATTAAATGTACGTTCAATATCTGCGTCTAATCCTATTGAAAAACGAATCAACCCATCACTTAAGCCCATTGCTTCTTGTTCTTCTTCAGGTATTTCTGATGATGTAGAGCTTCCAGGTGCAGAAAATAAAGTTTTGTAAAACCCTAAGCTAACTGCTAAATATCCTAAGTTTTTCTCCTGCATTAATTCCATTAAAGCATTGGCTTTATCTAAGGTTCCAACATCGATAGTTAACATACCTCCAAAACCATATTTTTCATTCATCATAGATTTGAATAAGTCATGTGATGGATGTGAAGCTAATCCTGGATAAACCGTTTTTAATCCTAAAGACTCAAATTTATCAGCTAAATACGTTGCATTTAAACTATGTTGTTGCATTCTTATATGAAGTGTTCTTAAATTCTTTAAAACTGAGGCTGCTCTTAAGCTATCCATAGTTGAACCTAAAAGCATACATGCGCCATCGTTTACGCTACGTAAATCGTTTATGAATTCTTGTGTTCCACAAACTACTCCACCAACAGTGTCACTAGAACCATTAATGAATTTTGTTAAACTATGTATTACAATATCTGCTCCTAACTGTATTGGAGAAATTGAAAGAGGTGAAAATGTATTATCTACTACTAATTTCAAACTATGCTTTTTAGCTAATTTTGCCAGACCTTCAATATCTGCAACTTCCAATAATGGGTTGCTTACCGATTCGCAATAAAGAACTTTGGTATTAGGAGTAATAGCTGCCTCAACCACATCTAATTTTGTAATATCAACAAATGTTGTTTCAATATTGAATCTTGGAGTAAAGTTCTTTAAAAAAGCATAGGTTCCACCATAGATTGTTCTACTAGAAATAACATGGTCTCCAGCACCACAAAGCTGCATAATAACTGGCGTAATAGCTCCCATTCCAGAAGCTGTTACGTTGGCAGTTTCAGTGCCTTCCATGGCTGCTAAAGCTTCACCTAAATACAGGTTTGAAGGAGATGAATGACGTGAGTATAGGTAACAACCATCTGCGTTTCCTTCAAAAGTATCGAACATGGTTTTTGCCGATAAAAACGTATAGGTTGATGAATCTGAAATGGATGGATTAACGCCTCCAAATTCTCCAAAATATTGTAAATCTTGTATGCTGTTTGCTGGTTTAAATGCCATAATATTATTTTCTTTAATTAATTTGATGTAAAATTGATGATTACTAGACAATTAATCAATAGATAACTGATATTTTAGATTATAAATCTATTAATTCGTAAATTTGATGATTAAAAATTGCCTTATTGTATTGTTTAACCTTTATAACTGAAATTTTTTCAAAAATGAATTTTGACGCTATTGATAGAAAACTATTGGACTTGTTGCAGACTGATAGTAAGCAAACAAATAAAGAACTTTCAAGTAAATTAAATCTCTCTGTAACTGCAGTTTACGAGCGTATAAAGAAGCTAGAAAATCAAGGTGTGATTTCTAGATATGTTGCTTTAATAAAAAAGGAAAAGGTTGATAAAACTTTCGTTGCTTTTTGCCATATCAAGCTCATTCAGCATTCTCAAGCTTATGTTGTAAAATTTGAAAAAGAGGTTGCTAATTTGGAAGAGGTCCTTGAGTGTTATCATATAAGTGGTGATTATGATTATCTTTTAAAAGTTATTGTAAAAGATATGGAAGCCTTTAGGGAGTTTATGGTCAATAAGCTAACATCAATAAATCATATTGGGAGTACACATAGCATGTTTGTTATTAATGAAGTGAAACATACTACAGCTATAACTGTCTAACTATGAAATCTACTACGTACAAACTTCTTGAGTTTTTTATAGTTTTTATTTTAATACCGATAAGTTTTACACTCAATTATTCCATTTGGTTAAAATTAGCTATTGGAATATTTGGCTTTATATATGTTGTTTTTGTGTTATTAAGAGTTGAAAACAATAAATTTAAAATAGCTTCTCATTTAAATTGGAGATCTTTTTGGAAACAGACAGCTGTCAAACTAATCGTCATTGCTCTCCTAACAACTCTTTTTGTCTATTTCACAAATAAGGAATCATTATATCAGGTTTTAATTAATAAACCATTGAAATGGATGTTCATTCTATTTGTTTACAGTGCTTTTTCTGTTTACCCTCAGGAATTGATTTATAGAACTTTCTACTTTCAAAGATTTCAGCCTTTATTTAAAAACCAAAATCTATTCATATTCATAAATGCTATTATGTTTTCCTTGGCGCACTTATTTTTCCGAAACACTCTAGTAATAATTATAACTTTTCTAGGAGGTCTTTTATTTGCAATGACCTTTCAAAAAGCTAAATCTACACTTCTAGTTTCTATTGAGCATGCTATATATGGTTGTTGGCTATTTACAGTTGGAATGGGAGAGATGCTTGGCTTTCCATCGTAATATGCTATTTTAAAAATTAGTTATTTGTGTTTAGCTATTCATAAATCAATATTGTATTTTTGTACTCGTTTTAACACAACTAGATTAAAAATACTTATATGAATTCATACGATGTAGCCATTATTGGTTCTGGTCCTGGAGGATATGTAGCAGCTATCCGTTGCGCACAACTAGGAATGAAAACTGCCATTATAGAAAAATATTCAGTTCTTGGAGGAACTTGCCTAAACGTAGGTTGTATTCCAAGTAAAGCTCTTTTAGATTCTTCACATCATTACGAAGATGCTGTCAAGCATTTCGAAGAACACGGAATCGATATTCCTGGAGATATTAAAGTGAATCTAAAGCAAATGATAGCTAGAAAGCAGTCGGTTGTAGATCAAACAACAGGTGGTATTGACTTCTTAATGAAGAAAAATAAAGTGGATGTGTATCAAGGTTTAGGAAGCTTTAAAGATGCCACACATATTACTATTAAAGGTGAAAATACCACTGAAATAGAAGCAAAAAACACCATTATTGCTACTGGAAGTAAACCTTCAAATTTACCATTTATAAATATTGACAAAGAGAGAGTTATAACTTCTACTGAAGCTTTAAAACTAACTGAAATACCAAAACACTTAATCGTGATTGGTGGAGGCGTTATTGGATTGGAACTTGGACAGGTTTACAAACGCTTAGGAGCAGAAGTTTCTGTTGTAGAATATGCAGATAGAATTGTACCTACTATGGATGCAGGTGTTTCTAAAGAATTAAATAAAGTCTTAAAGAAGCAAAAATTCAAAATAAATGCCTCACATAAAGTAAAATCTGTTGAAAGAAAAGGAGATGTAGTTATTGTAAAAGCAGATAACAAAAAGGGTGAAGAAGTCGAGTTTAAAGGAGATTATTGCTTAGTATCTGTTGGGCGTCGTCCATATACTGATGGTCTAAATGCTGAAGCAGCAGGAGTAAAGCTTAACGACAGAGGTCAAGTAGAAGTAAACGATCATTTACAAACCTCTGCAAGTAATATATATGCCATTGGAGATGTTATAAAAGGAGCAATGTTAGCACATAAGGCTGAAGAAGAAGGTGTTTTTGTAGCTGAAACTATTGCAGGACAAAAACCACATATCGATTATAACTTAATTCCTGGTGTGGTTTACACATGGCCAGAAGTTGCTGCTGTTGGTAAAACCGAAGAGCAACTTAAAGAAGCTGGAGTAGATTATAAAGTTGGTCAATTTCCAATGCGTGCTTTAGGTAGAAGTAGAGCGAGTATGGATTTAGACGGATTTGTAAAAATTCTAGCTGATAAATCTACAGACGAGATTTTAGGAGTTCACATGGTTGGAGCTCGTGCAGCAGATATGATTGCCGAAGCTGTTGTAGCAATGGAATACAGGGCCTCTGCCGAAGATGTTTCTAGAATGTCTCATGCACATCCTACATTTACTGAAGCTATTAAAGAAGCTGCTCTTGCTGCTACTGAAGATCGCGCTTTGCATATGTAGTTCCCACGAAAGAGTGAATCTATGAAATAGATTCTCAAAATATTATAAAAGCCACCAATTAGGTGGCTTTTAATTGTTTACAACTATTTTTAATTCATAAATGCAATCTATTGACTATCATTTTTAAAAAAAACTAACTTCGCTTATCATCAGATATAAAATATTAAAACGATTTCATATCAAGTCGTTGTGCTTCATTATGACTAACCGCTAACTAATGATAAAATTCTTTAGAAAAATTCACAACAAAATAATAAACTCAAGAATTGAGTTTATATGATTCCGATAAAGAATGGCGTAAAATATTTGGAAATAAAACTAATAAGACTGTTTGAATTTAGAAGGAAATGAAATAATTTTTTTAAAATTTATACCCAACTGAAAATTGAAATACAGAATTTTTAAGTGTTCCATCATTACTATCTACCACATTCGTCAGACCCACATTATATCGAGCATCAATCAAGAAATGATCACCAAACTCATAGCCTATACCAAAGTCAAAAGAAAAGTCAATTGGCTCAGCAAGAGAAGATATATCAATTTCTACCTCCTCATTTACAAAATGATGTGCTTCTATTTCACCTTTTGCAGACAATAAAACACCTAACTGTGGACCTGCCTGTATACTTAAACCGTCAATAACATAATATTTAACTAAAACAGGAATATTTAAATAATCAAACGTGTATTTATATTTTCTATAATATGTTGATATCACTCCGTCCTCTTCAACATCAATGTATAAGGTTTCTTGAGATCCTTGACCAGAATAAACTAATTCTGGTTGTACAGAAAGCTTCTCCGAAACTGGAATTTCCAAAAACGCCCCTATATTAATTCCAGCTTTTGAATCATATTCATCAGAATTATCATCTGAAAGGAAATTCGAAATATTTATTCCTGCTTTAACTCCGTAAGATAAATCTTGCGCAAATAAACCCTTACATGTAACTATTGTAAAAACACTTAACAATACTAACTTATTCATAAATAATATTTTTTTTATATTAAGAGGCAATAATACAATTATCCTCAATGAAAAAAAATATCATTTGATAGTTATTATAACAATCTCTTATTATTAATTTAATAACATAAACAACTATTAATTATTCAGAGCACATATCACTTTTTACCTTATAGATTAGGATTCTACAGGATAAAAACTGAGAAGAATTTAACATTAGTATTGCCTTTAAAAAGACATAGAAATATCTGTCGAATTGAAACAAAAAGTGAATTTCAAATGAAAAATAAAGCTTATAAAAAATAGTTTAAATAAAGCAACAGAAATACTTAATGACTTACAAGTTTTGACAAAAACACCATTAAAATAACGAAAGCACAACACCATGTATAATTAATTGCTAGGTCACTGCCGGCTTACGAACATTCCTGCGGAATATTCTATCTGTGATTTATTTGCTAAATTAGGTGCTTAACCACGTAACTAACCATACACAAACACGATAAGCGAACCTCAGTTTTCGTTCCTTAATATTTCTCCAACAACTCCAAAACCTCCTTTTTATAGGTTCTGCTAATGGTTAAAGCTTGTCCATGAATAACAATATGTTCGTTGGTAAAAGAAGATATATGTGCCAAAGCAATAATAAACGATCTGTGGATTCTAATAAATTGTTTATTAGGTAGTTTGGCTTCAATGGCACTTATGGTTTCACGAGTAACGATGGTTTTATTGGCTAAATGAATTTTAATATAATCGCTAAAACTTTCAATGTAAATAATGGCATCGTAATCCATTTTAATCATGCGTCTGTCTGCACGAACAAACATAAAATGGTTGCTTTCTGTAATTTGAGGTTCTTGGTTTTTAGAATCGCTATAGACTTCAAAATAGGTGTTTACAGCTTTTAGCAAGCGTTCAAACGAAATAGGTTTCAGTAAATAATCGACAGCTTGTAGCTCGAAACCTTCCACAGCATAATCTCTATAAGCCGTTGTGAAAATAATTTTAATGTTTTTGTTTATAGACTTTGCAAAAGCAATTCCAGAAATTTCAGGCATGTTAATATCCAAAAACACCAAATCCACGTTGTTATTGCTAATTACATTAAAGGCTTCCATGGCATTACTGCAACTTGCCACGATTTGGATGTTGCTTATTTTGGATATGTGTGTCGCAATAATTTCTCTAGCAATGGCTTCGTCGTCGACAATTATACAGGATATGTTTTTGTTTTCACTCAATTACTTTGTGCTTAATGTTAAGTTTACTCTAAAGATATTATTCGTGTCGTCAATAGTTAGCTCATACTTGTTTTTGTAAAGCAAATCTAAGCGTTTCTGCATGTTCTCTAAACCAATACCTTTATCACTTGCATCTGTTTTAGAACTAGTATTTTCAATTGAAAAATGAATATGTTCTGTAGTACAAGATAAATCAATTTTTATAGTTAACACACCATCTTTTAAATGTCCATGTTTAAAGCTGTTTTCTATAAAAGGCAGTAGAAGCATAGGAGCAATTTGTGTGCTTTCCAAAATATTTTCAGTATTAAAACTCACATTTAAAGTCTTATTAAATCGCAATTTCTCAAGCTCTATATAATCTTTTATATGATTGATTTCTTCAGTTAGTAACACAAAAGGCTTATCTACTTGATACAGTAAATAATCTAACAAATTAGAAAGTTTTAATATCATTTCGGGTGTTTCATCAGCTTTTTTTAATGCAAAGCCATACATGGTATTTAACGTGTTGAACAAGAAATGTGGATGAATTTGCATTTTTAGGTAATTCAATTCCTGTTCTTTTAATTTTAGTTGTGTTTCTAAAATTTTAGTTTCTAATTTCTTAGTGTTTTCGGATTGTTTTAAATTCAATTTAAGTAATTTAAAAGCACTCACCACAACCACTATGACATATACTCCAGTTGTTACCAATAAGATATTTCTGGTCAAGGGATTCATTTCGGTATATTGAAAATTAGCGATATAAATCAGACTAAAAAATATAGAAACCATAATAAGATAACCTGAAATTATCAAAGTGTATAAACTGTATAGTCCAAAAAGCCAATAACGTTTGGTAACTAAATATTCTGGGATAAGTTTATAAATTGATACATACGTTGTTGCTATGGTTACTGGCATTAAGAACAACGAAAACAGTAACGTATTATTAAAATTATCGCTACCAGAACCAAAAAAATAGGTAAAGAATAACAGAACTGCACACCAAAAAATGATGTGAAGAATCACACGTGTCATTGTTTTTAATATGGTTTTTTTGGTAAACATGCAGTTTGTTTAAAACACAAATATATTTTGGTTGCATCTTATCTCGTTGTGTTACCCTGAATTTATTTCAGGGTCTCATAATTGTATGGTTTTATGCGATTCTGAAACAAGTTCAGAATGTCGACAATCAACATAAAATTCTTTTAAATACATTTTAAGTTACAATAATACAATGTTTTTTATGCGATTTCAATTTTTGTAGATGAATAACAGATTTAGCTAGGGTTTCAACAAAAGGTTAAAACCTTTGCTAATTTGGTTGATTGTCGCATTGTTCCTTTTTAATTTAATTTGAAGCATAGCTTTGTAAGCTATTAATCAGAACAAATTGTAAAACATGAAGAAAGTACTTCTTATTTTTATTCTCGCTTGGAGTTTCTCAAGCATGCAAGCTCAAAACTTTAATCAATTAGATCAATTTCTTCAAACGCTTTTTGATCATGATAAAATTATGGGCAATTTAACCATAACTAAAGATGGGAACGAAATCTATAATAAGTCTGTTGGATATCAGTATATCAATAAAAAAGAAAGCAAGCTTATTGCCAAAAACTCAAAGTTTAGAATTGGCAGTATCACAAAAACCTATACTGCAGTTATGATTTTTCAATTAGTGGATGAAGGTAAAATTAAACTAGATGAAACACTTTCTAATTACTTTCCTCAAATTCCAGGTTCAGAAAAAATAACAATTGCTAACCTGCTAGATCATTCTAGTGGTTTATTTAATATTGCAGCAGACGACAATTTTAATGAGCAAGTTGAAACTACAAGAGAACAGATGTTGACTATGATGTCTAAGCACAAACCAGATTTTAAAGCAGGCTCAAAAAACGACTATAGTAATACAAATTATGTGCTTTTAGGATATATTTTAGAAGATATAGAAAATGCATCTTACAGTCAGGTTCTTAATAAAAAGATTGTTAAAAAATTGGGGTTAAAAAACACTTATTTTGGTAGTGAAATAAATATTTCAGACAATGAGTGTTACTCATATTATTACGAAGACGATGGCTCTTTACATCAAGCTAATCAAGCAATCTTAACAATTCCTGGTGGAGCAGGAGGTATTGTTTCCAATCCTTCAGAAATAGTTGTTTTTCTAAATGCATTATTTAATGGAAAGTTAATGTCTGAAAAGAGTTTTAAAATAATGACAACCATTAAAGACGAATACGGAAGTGGTATTTTAAGTGCGAAAAAGAAAGGGATGACTATTTTTGCCCACAATGGTACTATAGATTTTTTTAAATCTATGTATATCTACATTCCAGAACATAAAATAGCATTAGCTTTAAATACAAATGCTTTAGATTATGGATTGATGCCAATCATGTTTAATGCCATTTCAGCTATAAAAGGAGAGGATTTAAATATACCATCTTTTAATACTGTGGCTTTAAGTAAAGCAGAATTAAACAAATACGTAGGTGTTTATGAATCTAATGAGTTACCATTTAATTTAGTTTTTAAAACAGATGGTAAAGTTTTAAAGGGAGCACCTGAAGGCAGTGATTTAAAAGTATTAAAGGCAACTGAAAAAGATGAATTTGTTTTAGAATCTTTAGGTGTCACATTAAATTTTAATTTAGAATCTAAAACACTATTATTCATGCAGCCAGGCGAATCGCCAAAAACATTAACTAAGATTAATTAAAAAATGAAGGTTAAAACCTTTGCTAATTTGGTTGTTCGTCGCAATTAAGTTTTATATCCGAATATCTCTATTAAGTTTGAATCATATTTAATTTAAAACCCATCAATTATGAAACTATTCGTGTTATTTCCAGAAGTAGTTATTGCATTAAATCCTTTCGCAGATAGAATGAGTGAAGGAGGCTTTTTTATGTATATTATTTTAATTTGCTTGTTATTGTCTTTATTCTTTATTGTTAAAGGGTTTTTAAGTATAAAAACTAATATCAAAACATCTAAAAAGATGCTAAAATTAGCTATTGATACTAGTTTGTTAGGATTGGCCATTGGTTTTTTCTCTTCAGTTATTGGGTTAATTACTGCTTTCGATTCTATAGAAGCTATGGGAAATGCCGATCCATCAATTTTTGCAGGTGGACTTAAACTTTCCCTATTAACAGCAACATTTGGCTTATTAACTTTTATTATAGCCAGAATAGGAATTGTTATTTTAAGAGGATTACAAAAAAATTAATTAGTTAAAATCAATCATATCAACATGCGAACAGTTAGTTTAATCATTATATATTTACTTTTTCAGCAAACAGTTAGTTCTCAAACGGAATATGTATATCAAGTAGGACAAAAAGATAGCCTATATTCTAATGTGCTTAACGAATCTAGAGAGATTTATATTCAAGTTCCTGAAAGTTATACTTCAGATTCTGAGGAGACTTATCCTGTTATTTTTATTTTAGATGGCAGAGTTCTTTTGCCAACAGTAGTTAATGTTCATGATTATTATAGTGGAGGCTTTATGCCAGAAATGGTTATAGTTGGTGTTTCTAATGCTGAAAACAGAACAAGAGACTTAACAACATCTAAAATAACATCAAGACGTGGAATGCCTTATAATGAAGAAAATGGCGTGGCAGACAATTTCCTAGAGTTTATTGAAACTGAACTTATTCCTTATGTAGAAGGAAAATATCCTGTTACTAATTATAGAACGTTAATTGGGCATTCGTATGCAGGATTGTTCACTATCTATACCTTATTAAATAAACCAGAGTTGTTTGCAAACTATATAAGTATCGATCCAAGTTTAGATTGGGATAATCAGAAATTGTTAAAGCAAGCTGAATATGTTTTTCTTAAAAATAATTACAAAGGAAAAGGGTTATTTATGTCTTTAGGTGGACAATTACACATGCAAAATTCTGCTATAACCATAGACAATGTGATGCAAGACACGTCTGAATATACCTTATTTGCTCGGTCAAACATCATACTATCTAATATTATAGAAGAAAACCCTAAAAGCGAGCTGTTTTTTAAATGGCAGTTTTATCCAAACGATTTGCATGGAACCATTCCTCAGCCATCAATAAAGGATGGTTTATTATCCCTTTTCACATGGTTTCAAATGGAAAATACAGATAAAATTAATAATCCAGAAACAAGCACTGAAGAACTAATAAACATTATCTCTTTTCGTGAGCATAAACTAAGACATCATTTCGGATATTATGTTGCGCCTTATCCTGAACAACTTTTAATTATGTCTGGATATATGAATATAGACATGGAGCAATTAGATAAATCTAAAATGTATTTTGAACAGGCTATTAAATATTACCCAAAGAGCGCCAATGCTTACGATTCTATGGCAGATTATTACGAAGCAATAAATGATTATGAAAACACTTTAAAATACGTTGCTTTAGCCTATAAGATTAGCGGTAAAGACTACCATAAAGAGAGATTAGAAACACTTAAAGCTAGAAATTAATACGAACTACCATATTATTTCTATTAAAAGCGAATTGTATAGTTACTGATAATCAGTGATGTATATGATTCGCTTTTTTGTTTGTTATTGTTTATAATTAGTGTAATAGAATTTTCTTTTATGCTTGGTCAAGTAAGAAAAATTGAAGATATTAGTCCTTAGTTAATAATTAATGTTATTAATTATTTGAATAATTAAGTTGAATTCAAGGCTAAACTTATGTATGGTATAAGTTATTGTTAGGAAGGTTTTGATTAAACAAGGTTATTCTAGTCCTTTTCCAGAAATGGAAAGGGACTTTTTTTTACTAAATATAATGTTGATTATAGTTCCCTCTAAGAAGTTTAATTACGTATCCTATAAAAGTGTGAATATGACTTTAAGAATTTTATTTTTGATTTTGTGTGTTAATTTTATTGGATTTGCATAGAAAAACTGCAATTGATAACGACCAACAATTTGTTGAATTTCTTAAAAGTTCTTTAAATACAAGTATAGTTTCATAATCCACTAGAGAATTTTATCAACGTGCTTGGAAGTATTGGATGAATAACAGATTTAAATAAAGAATAAATTATTTCTTCTTATTACGCTTATTATAGTTTTTGTCGCCACGAGTCTTTGGTTTCTTATATTTCTGAGCAATTTTAAATTTATAAGAACCTCCTTTATTTTCTTTTTGATTTTTCTCTGATTTTTCATGGAAAGCAGCACCAACTGTTTCACCTTTTTTAAGCCTTAACGGATTGTTTCGTTCTTTAATAACTTCTCGCTCTTCTTCGATAAGTTCAGTAGAAATAGTCACTGTATCTGGAATTTCTAATAACGGAATTTCCATTTGCATCAACCTTTCAATCTTTTCAAGAGATTCCTGTTCTTTCTCAGTTGAAAATATAATAGCTTGTCCTTCACGTTCAGCACGACCTGTTCTACCAATTCGATGCATATAATTTTCGGGAAAATCTGGTGTGTCAAAATTGATAACATGAGATACATTATCTATATCTAAACCACGAGCCATAACATCTGTAGCCACTAATATTCTGTTGGAACCTTCTCTAAATTGCTCAATACTACGTAATCTGTAATTTTGAGTTTTATTCGAATGAATCACACATAATTCATCATGAAACGTTTCATCTAAAGCTTCAAATAGTCTATCAGCCATTTTTTTATAAGCAACAAAAATCAGTACTTTGTTAAACTCTTCAGTATCACTCAACAAATTATTTAAGAGATTTAGTTTCGTATAGAAATTAGGAACCCTATATTTTGTTTGAGATATGTTATCCAAAGGTGTACCAGAAACTGCAATAGAAACGCGTTCTGGAGCAATAAAAAAATCGTAAATTAAATCGTCCACATCCTGTGTCATGGTTGCCGAAAACATAATGTTTTGTCTTCTTTCCGGCAGAATATCAAAAATATTTAATAGTTGATGTCTAAAACCAAGATCTAACATGACATCTACTTCATCGATCACCAATTTTTGAATAGACTTTAATTGTAACACACGACTAACAGCTAAATCGTATAATCGACCAGGAGTTGCAACAATAATGTCTAAACCTTGAGCAACAGCCATTTTTTGAGTATTTATATTTACGCCTCCATAAACTCCAAGCACACGAATATTAATGTATTTTGCTAGTTTCTCTATTTCTTCAACAACCTGAACAACTAACTCACGAGTTGGAACCAAGACTAAAACTCTTGGATTCTCTTGCTTAGAAAATTTAAGATTTTTAAGAATAGGTAACATATAAGCAAAAGTTTTACCAGTTCCTGTTTGCGCTATCCCAACCACATCTTTCCCAGAAGCTACTACATTAAAGGCTTGCTCTTGGATAGGTGTAGGTTGTGTAAAACCCAAATCGTCTAAGGCGTTGTATAGTGGTGTGTTTAAATTTAAGTCTCTGAAATGAGCCATATTTGGATATTATTATTAGAAGATTGTTTTTAGCGAATTCAATCTGACATTCATTAAACAATAACAACGAACAGATTAAAACGTACTTATACATATTTTATATGCTGCAAAGATAGATTTTTAAAAGGATTCTACATTCCTGCAAAGGCAGGAATCTTTTTATTGAAAACTAATGTAGATTATAGTTTGCTTTAGCTTTCAAATCAATATTAAATTTCGGTAATTTGTATTATTGAGAACAATACACGTATATAAGCCAAAATCCATAGATTTTTTTAAAAGTCAATTATTGACTTGGAGTCAGCAATTTAATGAAGTTAATTGGATGGATTCTAACCATTTTAATCAGAAGCATTCAAGTTTTGATGCCATGATGGCTGTAGATGCTTTTACTTGTATTCAGACAGATTATTATGAAGCTTTTGTTAAATTGAAAGAATATCAGTCTATGATTAAAGACTGGATTTTCGGGTATCTAACTTACGACTTAAAAAATGCTGTTGAAGATTTAGAATCTAATAATTTCGATGGCTTGCAGTTTCCAGAACTCTATTTCTTTCAGCCTAAAAAGTTATTTTTATTTAAAGGCGACACTGTTGAAATGCATTATTTAAACATGGTTTCAGATGAGTTTGATGATGATTTATTACAGATAAGCCAAGTTGAAAATTGTCACCTTGAGCGCAGTCGAAAGGTCTCTGAAAACCCAATAAAAATAAAGCTTCGTATCCATAAAGACGAATATTTAACTAAAGTAGAAACGATGCTGGAACATATTCATCGAGGAGATATTTATGAAGCTAATTTTTGTCAGGAGTTTTATGCTGAAAATACGCAGATTAAGCCTTTAGAAACATATATGAAGCTCAATAATATTTCTAAGCCACCTTTTGCGACCTTTATGAAACTTGGTGATAAATATGTGTTGTCTGCTTCTCCAGAACGTTATATAAAGAAAACTGGAAATAAAATAGTTTCACAGCCTATAAAAGGCACAGCTAAACGTTCTAACAATGAGAAAGAAGATAATCTTTTAAAAAAGCAATTATCTGAAGACGAAAAAGAACGAAGTGAAAACATTATGATAGTCGATTTGGTTCGTAACGATTTATCTAAAACAGCTACAAAAGGTAGTGTAAAAGTTGAAGAGTTATGTCAGGTTTATACATTTCCTCAAGTGCATCAAATGATTTCCACGATAACTTCAGAAATTGAATATTCAGAACATGCTGTAAATGTTTTAGAAACTACTTTTCCTATGGGAAGCATGACTGGAGCACCAAAAATTTCAGCAATAAAAATTATTGAAAAATTAGAAAAAACTAAACGTGGTGTGTATTCTGGAGCAGTTGGGTATTTTACTCCAAGTAGTGATTTCGACTTTAATGTGGTTATTAGAAGTATTTTGTACAACCAAACCAAAAAATATGTTTCTTATTCTGTAGGAAGTGCTATTACAGCAAAAAGCAACCCATTAAAAGAATACGAAGAATGCCTGATTAAGGCAAAAGCGATGCGAGAGGTCCTAGAAAATTAGTTTTATAGGCTTAAGTTTAAAGGCATAAGGGAATTGTTAAAAGTTGTATTTTTGTTAAATGAAGAGTTATAGAGATTTAATAGTTTGGCAGAAATTAGTTACTATGGTAACTTTGGTTTTCAAACTTTTGGCAGATTTTCCTTATGAGGAAGAATTTGGTTTAACATCTCAAACTAAACGTAGTTCTGTTTCAAGATCTTCTAATATAGCTGAAGGATTTGGAAGAAATTATACAAAAGATTATGCACGTTTTTTACAGATTGCACGAGGATCGCTATTTGAAATGCAGACTCAATTACAAATAGCAGTAAATTTAAGCTTTATAAAGGACGTGGATTTAGAAGAAATAAAGAGTCTTTCAATTGAAATAGAAAAAAATGCTTAATGTATTAATCAAAAAATTGACAAGCTAATTTAACTTATTGCTTTGTACCTTTAAGCTTATGCCTTTAGACTTTCATGCTTGTAAATTTTAAAAAACATATCGATAACAATCTAAACTTCCTTAAGGAAGCCAAACTCCTTATTGCTATTTCTGGAGGATTGGATAGTGTTGTTCTTACTAAAATATGCCATGAGTTAGATTTAAACATTAGTTTGGCTCATTGTAATTTTAATTTAAGAGGAAATGAAAGTGACGCTGATGAAGAGTTCGTGTTGCAGCTAGCTGAAGATATAGAAATTAAAGTGTTTATTGAGAATTTCGATACCGAAACATTTGCTAAAGATCATAAATTGTCAACTCAAATGGCTGCTCGAGCTTTGCGTTATCATTGGTTTCAAGAACTGACTGAACAACTACATTTCGATTATATTTTAACAGGGCATCATGCAGATGATAATTTGGAAACTTTTTTAATCAATCTGTCAAGAGGAACAGGTTTAGATGGTTTAACAGGTATTCCAGAAATAAATGGCAATATTGTAAGGCCTTTGCTAAATTTCTCTAGAAAAGATTTAGAAAACTATGCTTTAGAAAATAAAATTGCATGGAGAGAAGATAGTAGTAATACATCAAACAAATATTTAAGAAACAAACTACGGCATGATGTGATTCCCGTTTTAAAGGATGTCAACCCACAATTACTTCAAAATTTTAAAAAGACTCAATCTTTTTTGCAAGATTCAAAAACAATTGTTAATGATAGAGTGGAAAAAGTTATTGAAACTGTTGTGTCAAAAATGTCTGCAGATGAAATTCATTTTAGCATTCCTAAAATCAAGGAATTGTCTTCGCCTAAAGCCTATTTGTATGAGATTTTAAAGGAATATCAGTTTACTGAATGGGAAGATGTATATAATCTATTAGATGCTCAGTCAGGAAAACAAGTGGTTTCAAGTACGCATCGTCTGTTGAAGAATAGAGATGAATTAATTCTTACACATTTGTTAACTGTCGAAAACAAAGAAGTTGGTACCGTTTTAGAAGATGATAAACAAGTAGAAACACTTTTAGGAAAGCTAGTTTTCGAGAAAACGAAGCAACTTACTAGTTCTAATAATGCGACTATTTTTGTTGATAAGGATTTGTTAAATTATCCATTAACATTAAGAAAATGGCAAAAAGGAGACTATTTTTACCCTTTTGGAATGGAAAACAAAAAGAAGCTGAGTAAGTTTTTTAAAGATGAAAAGCTCTCCATGTTAGAAAAAGAATATATTTGGTTGCTCTGTTCTAATGATGATATTATTTGGATTATAAATCATCGAGCAGATAACCGATTTAAAGTAACTAATACAACACAACATATTTTAAAAATTTCCCTACATAATGAAACATAAACTAGCCTATTTTATTACGTTATTTTTTATTGCTTTTCTTTCTCAAGCTCAGGTGTTAAACCCTGTCACTTGGACTAGTGAAACACAAAAAATATCTGACACAGAATATAACTTAGTTTTTAAAGCAGAAATTAAGGAACATTGGCATTTATATTCTCAAGACATGCCAGAAGGTGGTGCCTTGCCAACAGAATTTATTTACGATTCATTAAGTCAGATTAATAATTACAAGTTAATTGGTAAAACTAAAGAGAGTCCTTATACAACGGCTTATGATAAGGTGTTTGAGATGGATTTAAACTATTTTGATGAAGAAGCTACGTTCTCTCAAAAAATTGAAGTTTTAAATCCAGGGTTGGCATCCATTGAAGTAGAAGCTTCATTTCAAGCTTGTGATGATGAGCGTTGTGTTTACCAAAATAAGATGCTGACGTTTGACCTTACAAATGCCGCATTAGTTACTGAAAATTCTTTAGATACAGAAGTAAATGAAATAAAGGCAGATAAAGAAAGCAAAGGATTACTAGGTATATTTTTCACCTCTTTTTTCTTAGGGTTTTTGGTGTTATTGACACCTTGTGTGTTCCCAATGATTCCTATGACAGTAAGTTACTTTACCAAACAAAGTAAGACAAGAGCTGCAGGAATTAAAAACGCCTTGCTTTATGGGTTTTTCATCATCGTTATCTATACACTTTTAGGAACAGCAATTTCAGCTATATTTGGAAGTAATGCCATGTATGAATTCTCAACAGGAGTAACTTTCAATACCATTATGTTTATAGCTTTAATGGTGTTTGCTTTTTCTTTTTTAGGAGCATTCGAAATTATGCTGCCAAATTCTTGGGTAAATAAAGTTGATAGTGGTGCAAATAGAGGAGGAATAGCAGGAATTTTCTTTATGGCTTTAGCCTTAGCTGTAGTTTCGTTTTCATGTACTTTTCCAATTGCTGGCACAGCTTTATTAGATGCAGCCACGAAAGGTGGTATTGCTCCAATAGTTAGTATGCTTGGTTTTTCATCTGCAATAGCATTACCATTTGGTTTGTTTGCCTTCTTCCCTAGTTGGTTAAACACATTGCCAAAATCTGGTGGTTGGTTGAATACAGTAAAAGTGGTTTTAGGGTTTTTAGAATTGGCATTTGCGTTCAAATTCTTATCTATGATTGATTTGGTTCTAGAATGGCATTTCCTAGAGAGAGAAGTGTTTTTAGCTATCTGGATAGCTATTTTTGGAACTCTTGGCTTATACTTATTAGGCAAAATTAAATTGCCTCACGATTCACCTTTAGAGCATATTTCCGTTGGTAGGTTGAGTATGGCTATTTTAACCTTATCATTCACGCTTTATCTGATTCCAGGACTTTGGGGAGCGCCTTTAAAATTAATTAGTGGTTTTCCACCTCCAATGAGTACCAATAGCGAATCTCCTTATGGTGTTGGTTATACGAAAAAACAATTATCCTCTTCTGGAGAATTTATTGCTAAAGATTTGCCAGATGGAGCGCACTTTGGGCCAAACGATTTAATTGCTTTTCATGATTACGATACAGGTATGGCATATGCCAAAAAAGTCAACAAACCAATCATGTTAGATTTTACAGGCATAACCTGTGTTAATTGTCGAAAAATGGAAGAGCAAGTATGGGTAGAAGATGAAATATACGCCTTGTTAGATAATCATGTAGTACTTATTTCATTGTATGTGGACGATAGAACCAAATTGCCAAAAGACCAACAGTATGAATCAGAATTAACTGAAAATACCATTAAGACAATAGGTCATAAATGGTTAGAATTTCAACAAACAAGATATAACACCAATGCACAGCCTCTATATGTTATTCAGAATTTAGAAGGTGAAGATATTAGCACAGCCGTTGGTTACACACCAGATGTTAAAGAGTATTACGAGTGGTTGAAAGAAGGCATAGAGAATTTTAAGAAATAAAAATACTTTTTAATGTATCTGGTCTAGAGAAGTCTAGACCTATTTAGTATAAAATCTATAATTTTAGAGTGCATGCTATAGATATGAAACATTTCACTAATGAAGCTTCAAGGAAATATTGTAGACATTCAAAATCAACGCATTTATAAAGGCGAAATCACCATTAAAGATGGAAAAATCTTTAGTATTGAAGAAAAGCATCACGATATTAATAACTACATTCTTCCAGGTTTTGTGGATGCACATATTCATATAGAAAGTTCTATGTTAGTGCCAAGTGAGTTTGCTAGAATAGCAGTTAAACATGGAACAGTAGCTACAGTTTCAGATCCACACGAAATTGCCAATGTTTTGGGTGTTGAAGGTGTAGAATTTATGATCAATAATGGGAAGAAAACACCTTTTAAGTTCAATTTCGGAGCACCATCATGTGTGCCTGCTACTAATTTTGAATCTGCTGGAGCAGTGATTGATTCCGAAGGGATTAAAAGCTTAATGGCAAATCCAGACATCAAGTATTTAGCCGAAATGATGAACTATCCTGGTGTTTTATTTGATGATGATGAAGTTTTAAAAAAGATAGCTTGGGCAAAACACAATAATAAACCAATTGATGGCCATGCTCCAGGTTTAAGAGGTGATGATGTTAGTAAATACATTCAAGCAGGAATAAGTACAGATCACGAGTGTTTTAGTTATGATGAAGCTTTAGAGAAACTTCAAAAAGGAATGAAAATTCTTATTCGAGAAGGCTCTGCTGCCAAGAATTTTGAAGCACTTATCGATTTACTGCCAGAACATTTTGAAAACATGATGTTTTGTAGTGATGATAAGCATCCAGACGATTTACTGTTACATCACATAAACAATTTATGCGCAAGAGCAGCAGCAAAAGATATAGACGTTTTTAAAGTGTTACAAGCAGCTTGTGTGAATCCTGTAAAACATTACAATTTAGATGTTGGTTTACTTAATGTTGGAGATTATGCCGATTGTATTGTAGTTGAGGATTTAATAGACTTTAAAACGCTACAAACCTATATCAATGGTGAGTTGGTTTTCGATATGGGTATTTCGAAGATAGAGTCTGTTCCTTTTGAAATTCTAAACAACTTTCATGTAGATAAAAAAGAAGTTTCAGACTTTAAATTAGAATCTTCTGCTGAACAAATCCGTGTTATTGAAGCTTTGGAAGGACAATTGGTAACCAACGAACTCATTGAAGAAAGTTTATTGCAAGATGGTAACCTAATTTCAAATATCGAAAAAGACATTCTTAAAATGACGGTTGTAAATAGATACCAGAATCAGAAACCAGCTATAGCATTTATAAAGAATTTCGGACTCAAAAATGGTGCTATTGCTAGTTCTGTTGGACACGATTCTCATAATATTATTGCAGTAGGAGTGAGCGATGAAGCTATTTGTAAAGCTGTCAATTTACTAATTGAAAACAAAGGAGGTATTTGTGCAGTTTCAGACTCAGAAACGAAAACTGTAGCACTTCCTGTAGCTGGAATTATGAGCGATCAAGATGCAGAAACTATAGGGAACCAATACGCTGAATTAGATAAAATGGCAAAGGAGTTAGGGAGTATTTTAAAAGCACCTTATATGACTTTGAGTTTTATGGCTTTATTGGTAATTCCATCATTAAAGTTGAGTGATAAAGGGCTGTTTGATGGGAAGGTGTTTCAATTTACAAATCTTGAAGTATAAAAAATGCCCATAATAAAGTCAACCTACAAAGCTCCATATTTTTTTAGAAATGGTTTTGTTTCAACCGTATATTCTGGATTATTCAGAAAAGTTAATGGCCTAATTCAAAAACGTGAGCGTATTACTTTATCTGATGGCGATTTTCTGGATTTGGATTGGAGTCTTTCAGAAGGTAAAAAACAAAAACTCATCATTATTCTTCATGGATTAGAAGGTAATGGACAACGTGCTTATATGGCAGGCACAGCAAAGTTATTTAATCAGAATAATATGGATGCGGTTTGTGTAAATTTTCGAGGCTGTAGTGGAGAAGATAATATGTCGTTTCGTTCGTATCATTCTGGGGAAACTGAAGATTTAAAGGAGGTTATTCAACATGTATTAGAAACAAAAGACTATTCAGAAATATATTTTAAAGGATTTAGTTTAGGAGGTAATGTGGTACTGAAATATTTAGGTGAAACTCAAAATATTCCGGAACAGATTAAAGCAGGAATTGCTATTTCTGTACCTTGTTATTTGGCTGGTTCAGCTAAAGAATTGCATACATTAAAGAATAAACCATTTCATGATATGTTCAGGTCTAATCTGAAAAATAAATTATATATAAAAAAATTGCAACATACTGATAAACTTATAGATATAGATTTAAAGTCTATTAAAACTTTAAATGATTTTGATAATTTATATACATCTAAAACTCATGGTTTTATGGATGCTCAAGATTATTATAAGCAGAGTAGTAGCTTGCAATTTCTTCCAAATATAAAGATGCCAACTTTAATTATAAATGCGCTTAACGATTCGTTCTTATCTTCAGAATGTTATCCAATAAAAGAAGCTAAAAACAATTCAAATCTATTTTTAGAAATGCCAAAACATGGTGGACATGTTGGGTTTATTCAATTAGGTTGCTTTTACTATAACGAAAAACGTGCTTTAGAGTTTGTACAAGAGTTATAGTTGAACATTTTTTCTTACATTTAGAGTACAAACCATTAATTCATGCTTAAAAAAGTTTTTGCGAGTGCTGTATTTGGAGTTGAAGCTTCCACAGTTGTAGTAGAAGTTAATGTTGATAAAGGTATTGGTTACCATTTAGTAGGTTTGCCTGATAATGCCATAAAAGAAAGTAATTTCAGAATAGCTGCAGCTTTACAAAATAATGGCTTTAAAATACCTGGTAAAAAACTTATCATTAATATGTCTCCTGCCGATTTACGTAAGGAGGGAAGCGCCTACGATCTTACTTTAGCTATTGGTATATTGGCTGCATCTAGCCAAATTAAAACTGAAGATTTAGAGAAATATCTCATTATGGGAGAGTTATCTTTAGATGGCTCATTGCAACCTATTAAAGGAGCCTTGCCCATTGCTATAAAAGCTAGAGAAGAAGGCTTTAAAGGTTTTATTCTGCCGAAGCAAAATGCTAAAGAAGCAGCTATAGTGAATGATCTAGAAGTCTATGGTGTAGATAATATTAAACAGGTTATTGATTACTTTGATAGAGGAGAAGAACTTGAGCAAACTATAATTAATACAAGAGAAGAATTTGAAAAAACTTTAAATTTTCCAGAGTTCGATTTTAGCGATGTAAAAGGTCAGGAAAGTATTAAGCGGTGTATGGAAATTGCAGCAGCTGGTGGACATAATATTATTCTTATTGGACCTCCTGGAGCAGGAAAAACTATGTTGGCAAAACGTTTACCAAGTATTTTACCTCCAATGACGTTAAACGAAGCCTTAGAAACTACTAAAATACATTCCGTTGTAGGTCGTGTTAAAGAAACAGGGCTTATGTCTCAAAGACCCTTTAGAAGCCCTCATCACACCATCTCGAATGTGGCACTTGTTGGTGGAGGAAGTTATCCACAACCAGGAGAAATTTCATTATCACATAATGGGGTTTTGTTTCTAGATGAATTACCAGAATTTAAGCGAGAAGTTCTAGAAGTGATGCGTCAGCCACTAGAAGATAGAGAAGTTACTATTTCTAGAGCGAAGTTTACAGTTACTTACCCATCGTCGTTTATGTTGGTTGCAAGTATGAATCCAAGTCCAAGTGGTTATTTTAACGATCCAGATGCTCCTGTGACATCATCGCCAGCTGAAATGCAACGTTATTTGGGTAAAATTTCAGGGCCTTTATTAGATCGAATTGATATTCATATTGAAGTGACACCTGTGCCTTTCGAAAAATTATCTGATACCAGAAAAGGAGAGTCTTCCATTGACATAAGAAAACGTGTTACAGCTGCAAGAGTACTTCAAACCATACGTTTTGAAGATTCTAAAACAGTTCATTACAATGCCCAAATGAACACGAAACAAATTAGAAAATACTGTTTGTTGGACAATTCTTCTATGCAGTTATTAAAAACAGCCATGGAACGTTTAAATTTATCAGCTAGAGCTTACGACAGGATCTTGAAAGTATCTAGAACAATTGCAGATTTAGAAGGAAGTAAAGATATAAAAGGAGCTCATATTAGTGAAGCTATCCAATACAGAAGTTTAGATAGAGAAGGTTGGTTGGGTTA
>Ga0209121_10001501_pt1 | contig 24405 bp, 21 predicted proteins | sample Cruoilmetagenom3_FD_187292 | JGI IMG/M metagenome (GOLD analysis project Ga0209121, IMG submission 187292) | Oil polluted marine microbial communities from Coal Oil Point, Santa Barbara, California, USA - Sample 3 (SPAdes) (version 2) | ecosystem: Environmental > Aquatic > Marine > Oil seeps ... | reverse complement strand
ATACTCTGGTATTAGAAAAGTTACAATAGAAAAGCTTATCGATCTGTTGAATTACAAGATTTATCCGTATGTTCCTTCGTATGGCTCTCTGGGTGCATCAGGAGATTTAACTCCACTTGCACATATTGCTCTCCTTATTATAGGCAGGGGCAAAGTGATAAGGAATGGGATAGTTCAAGATGCGTTGCCTGTTTTAAAGGAAAAAAATATTGAGCCGCTGAATGGTTTAAATGCAAAGGAAGGGTTGGCTTTAATAAACGGAACAGCGGCAGAAGCAGGTATTGCATCGCTTTTATTAACTGAAGCAAAATATATCTTTTTTGTCTCTCTTAAAGCTGCTTCTCTTTCTATGGAGGCACTGCGTGCAAGGAAAGAAGCTTTTGATTTAAGAATTCAGAGGGTAAGAATCCACGCAGGTCAGGAAGAAGTAGCAAAATTCGTGTTAAACGAGACTATCGGAAGCAAATTAATAAATTCGGTAAATAGGGTACAGGATGCTTATTCTATTCGCTGCATTCCTTCTGTGCATGGAGCTGTGCTTGATAATTTAAAGTTTATTGAAGATACATTAACTAAAGAGGTAAATGCAGTGACCGACAATCCTATTGTATTTGAGGACGATGATGATATTCTTTCCGGCGGCAACTTTCATGGCGAACCAGTTGCTTTTGCAATGGATCTTTTTGGGATTATTATGTCTGAGATAGGCAGTGTCGCAGAGAGGCGAATAAACAGATTATTGAATCCTGCATTAAGTGAAGGACTGCCTGCATTTTTAATCAAAGATGCAGGGCTTAATTCTGGCCTGATGATTCTGCAGTATACGGCGGCTGCACTTGTTTCAGAAAACAAGATGCTTTGCCATCCGGCAAGTGTCGATTCTATTCCCGTGTCTGCAGACCAGGAAGACCATGTCAGTATGGGTATGAATGCAGTACTTAAAGCGAAAAAGATTTTGGAAAATGTTGAAAAGATTGTGGCAATTGAGCTTTTTGTAGCTGCGCAGGCTATAGATTTTGTTGGTGAAAAACTTCTAGGGCAGGGCACAGGCAAAACATATCAAACTATTCGCAAGGATATTGCCTTTGCAGAGGAAGATAGAGAATTCTCATATGATATTTCAAAATTATATACTATTTTAAAGACAAGAAATATTTAATATCACAGTAAGGGTTATTTTATGCATTTGGAGGCGTTAACTGTATCCCTTTTTAGTGTGAGTTCTCTCTCCGCGTTGTGTTTTTTTGTCATATATTTTTAAAACTTAAATTTAGAGGTTGATTTTTGTATCTAAATTCATACAATATACAGCATGAAGATAATAGAGGATTTGCACATACATACGCGTGTATCAAAGGATTGTAAAGAGGATCCTGAAAAATATTTGGTTGAAGCTATAAGAAAAGGAATTGATTATCTGGGTTTTAGCGACCATCTTGATTTGGATCCTGTCGATAAAGATTTTGGCTATTATAATTTTGATACAGCTTATAACGATTATATGTTGCTAAATAAAAAATATAGGGACAGGATAAACTTTCTCTTTGGCGTGGAAGTGACGTACCAGTCAGAACTTGAAGAGAGTATTAAAGAACACATAGAAAATAAACCTTATGATTATATTATAGGGTCTGTGCATAGACTTGAAGGTCATACAGTGGCAGGAGTAAGAGGAAAAGAATTCTTTAAGGGAAAAGATGAAGAAACTGCTTACAGAATGTATTTTGAAGAATTATATCGTATGGTAAATACAGATTTTTTCCAAATTGTAGGGCATTTTGATGTAATCAAGAGGTTTGGTATAGAATTTTACGGAAAATTTAATGCAGAAAAATACCTTGATATTATTGAACCAATCCTTAGAAAAATGGTTAAAAAAGGTATTGTATTGGAGATTAATAGCTCTGGATTTAGGCAATCTCCTAAAGAAATGTATCCATCCAAAGAGATACTTTCTATGTATGTTTCTTCTGGCGGAAGAGAAATTATTCTTGGGTCAGATGCTCACACCATAGAACAGTTTGGTACGGGTCTCTGTAAAGCTATCAATATTGCAAAAGAAATATATGATTTTGACATTGTTACTTTTATAAAGAGAGAAAAAGTAAATTTAGGAAAGCTTTTTTCCTTAAAACCAGTAACTGACAAAATTCAAAATAATTTTAAATTGACTTTAGATAAGTAAAATTTATTTTCAGGAGGTATTTATGGATAAAAAAGAAATTGTAAGTGAGGAAGTGTTAGAAAAAACAGTGCAACGTGCGAGGGAACGAAATATTATAATTCCTACGTATGAAGAAATGAGAAATCCAGAAAAAGTTCCCGCAAAGATTCAAGAAGAGTTAAAAAATATTGGTCTCTGGGATCTTAACCCAAGAAATCTTTTTAGAATTACCTGGAAAAATGAACCTGTAAAATTTGGCGGAAGATTTGACGGGATAAATTATCTTGAAATTCCCGAAGAAATATCAGGCACAAAAGCAAGAATTATTGTTTTAATTGGAAAATTTTTCCCCACCGGCGCTCATAAGGTTGGCGCAACATTTGGCCCACTTGTTGAAAAGCTTGTACGAGGGGCATTTGACCCGACACGGCAAAAAGCATTATGGCCGTCGACTGGTAACTACTGCCGTGGAGGTGCGTATGATTCTTATCTTCTTTCCTGCCCAAGTATTGCAGTGCTACCTGAAGGGATGTCCAAAGAGCGTTTTGAATGGTTAAGAGAAGTAGGAGCAGAGATTTATGCTACACCCGGAGTGGAAAGCAATGTAAAAGAAGTATTTGATAAGACGAAGGAATTAAAAAAAGAAAGACCCGACGAAATTGTAGTTCTGAACCAGTTTGACGAAATTGGAAATGCGATCTGGCATTATGCTGTAACCGGGCCCGCAATGGAAGAGGTATATAATAAAGAGAAAAAAGGTAATCAGCGTCTTTCAGCACTGTTTCTTACACAAGGATCTGCTGGCACGCTTGGAAGCGGAAACTACCTCAGGGAGAAATTCTCAACAATTAAAATTGGTGCAGGCGAAGCAGTGCAGTGCCCTACTCTCCTAAACAACGGCTTTGGTGGACACCGGATTGAAGGAATTGGGGATAAGCATGTTCCCTGGATTTTTGATGTAAAAAATATCGATATGGTGGCAGGTATCGATGATGAAGCTTGTATGCATATTATAAGATTTTTCAATGAACCTGAAGGAAGAGCGTATCTTAAAAAAGTAGGAGTTAACCCTGAGCTTGTGGATAAACTTGATCTGCTTGGTATTTCTTCTATTGCAAATATTTTAGGTGCGATAAAAATGGCAAAATACTTTGAATGGGGAGAAAATGACATTATTGTTACTGTTGCGACAGATTCAATGGAATTGTATGGTTCTAGAATAATAGAATTAAGAGAGGAGTATGGAGCATACAGAGAAATTGATGCGGCACAAGATTTTGAAAGATATTTAATGGGTGTAACTACTGATTGGATGTTAGAACTTTCCTACTGGGACAAAAAGAGAATGCATAATCTTAAATATTTTACATGGATAGAGCAGCAAGGGAAAACAGTAGAGGAATTAAATGAACAGTGGTCCAATGATAATTACTGGAAGGATAAATTTAATTCATTTAAGGAATGGGACGAAATGATTAGAGAGTTTAACGAAAAAGTTGGTTTAATACAGAAATATAGATAATCTTAATAATTTTTTGGTGCAATTTTGTTCAGGGCATAGCGCAAGTATATGCCCTGAATTTTTTATATTTAGTGTACATCCATATCTTTTGGCTCGGTTTCCAGTGAAAGTACTTCCTTTTTCGTGATGATTTTCTTCTTCCATGTTCCTGTTTTGAACCATATAAACGCTAATAAAGAAATAACAATATTGCTTATAACCATTGAATAAAAGATACCGTTAGGTCCCATTTCCATTTTTATTGCCCATAAATATGCAAGGGGTATTCGAATAGCCCAGAGTCTCGCTGTGTTTAGAACAAGAATAGGAAAAGTATGACCTGATCCGCTGAAAGCTGCATTAAATGCAAACATGATGCCAAAAAACGGCACAGAATAGGATGCTATCCTGAAAAAATTTATTCCAATACTTATTACTTCGGGGTCGTTAATGAAAAATCGTACAATTCCACCTCCGAATAAAAATGTAAGAGTTGCTCCACTAAATAGGAAAGCAGCGATAATTATTACGGTTTTCCACACGATATTTTCTGCGCGCTCTACATTTTCTGCTCCCATATTTTGTCCTACCATTACTGTTGCAGCATGCGAGAAGCCCATTGCAGGCATATTCATCAGAGAAATCATTCTATTTCCAATACCAAATGCACTTATCACAGCAGAGCCAAAAATATTTACAATACCGATGAGTACTGTAAAACCAATTGAAGTTGCCATTTGTCCAATTGAAAGTGGCAAACCTATGTGAAATATCTTTTTTGCAAGTTTTTTATCAAACGAAATATCTTTCATTTTAATAGGAATTTCGCTTTTCTTTGAGAATAGATACCTCAAGCCGATATATGCGGCAATGACGCGTGAAATATTTGTTGCAATTGCTGCACCCATTACTCCCATTTTGGGCATCCCTATTCCGAAAATCATAATCGGATCTAAAATAATATTGATGACAATGGAAATAAACACAATCTTCATCGGGGTAATGGTGTTTCCTTTTCCTTGAATAACTCCCTGAAAAGCATGATACACAAACATGAATGGCATTCCTAAGAAAATTATTCTCATATAGGTAAGTGTTTCGGCAAATGCGTCAGACGGGGTATGAAGAAGGCAAAGAATTGAAGGCGCAAAGAAGAAACCTATTATCCCTGAAGCTACGCCTAAAACTAACATAAGGAAAATTGTTGTGCCAGCTGTTTTTTCTGCTTGTTTACTTTGCCGTGCACCTGTATACTGAGCAACAAGTGTAGAGCCCCCGATTGATATTCCCATTGAAAATGCAATAAAGATAAATACTACGTTAAATGTAATTGTTGGTGCGGTAAGGGCTACTTTCCCTACTTTACCCAGCCAGAAGGCATCAACAATATTGTATAGAGTCTGGGCAAAATTGGCAAGTATTACTGGTAATCCTAAGATAAAGAGTTCTTCTATAATTAAACCATTTAGTGGATCTGGTTTTTTTCGCATCATATTGTATAGTTTTTTCATTTACTGTTTAACCTTCTTATCCTTAAAAATGATGTAATAATACTTTATCATTTACGTCATTTTTTTCAACTCTTATAAATGAATTATTATTTTGTCTTTTAATGCTGCTGCAGCTTGTTTTTTTATATGCGTTTTTTGGTAAAATAACTGTATGAAAGTGATAGTTGGAATGAGTGGCGGAGTAGATAGTTCAGTTGCTGCCTATCTACTTAAAAAAGAAGGATGGGATGTAATAGGCGTTCTTTTTAATACAGTTGAAAAACCTGAGGAAGTTTCGAAACGCTGCAATCTTAACGCTGTTATAGTTGTAGGAAAGATGCTTCATATTCCTGTTAAAGTTGTGGATGTTCACGAGGAGTTTAACAGGGAAATTATACAGGATTTTGTCAATCAGTACAAAAATGGTTTTACTCCTAACCCTTGCGTTCTTTGTAATGAAAAAATTAAGTTTGGTTTTGGATTGAAAAAAGTGAAAGAACTTTTTAAAGGTTCATTTTTTGCAACAGGGCACTATGCAATTATTGAGCAAAATGATAGATTGCATTTGAAAGCAGGTGTGGATAAAGGAAAAGACCAATCATATATGTTATGGAGATTAAAACAGTGGCAATTAAAGAAAACAATCTTTCCTTTAGGTGTTTTTACAAAGAGGGATGTGTATAAAATTGCTGAGGAAATCAAGCTTCCGGTATTGCCTGACGAAAGTCAGGATGTATGTTTTATCCCTGGCAAGGTGAAAGTTTTTTTAGAAAAATACCTTCCGCAAAAAGAAGGGGAGATTATTAGTGTAAAAGGGGAAATACTGGGAAGACATAACGGTGCGTATTTTTATACAGTAGGACAGAGAAGTGGACTGGGTATTTCTCATCCCACACCACTTTATGTTATAAGGATAGATACAGAAAAAAATATTGTTTTTGTAGGAGAGAAGGAAGAATGTTTTTTTAGAACCACTGAACTTATTGATACGAATTTTATAGAAAAATGGGATTTCACTGAAAAGGAGCTTACCGGTAAACCGAGGTATCATGCAAAAGCCTCATCTTGTATTTTGAGAAAGGATAAGGATAAAGTAATTGTGCAGTTCGATATTCCTCAATTTGCTGTAACTCCGGGACAGAGCCTTGTTTTGTATGACGATGATTATGTTTTTGGAGGTGGAATTATCAAAAAAACTTATTAAAAACTGTTTTTATTGTAATACTTCTAATATCCAAAAACTCTATCATTTTTGTAAACAATTCTAAAACTTCTATTTTTAGATAAACTTTCTGGTTGGTTAAGTCTTTTTATTTAGTTTTTCTTTAGAGACAAGAGTTAAAATGTCCCTTATAAATGCAACAAGACAAAATAAATTATTGATTATTAGATTTTCGTTGTATAATAAAAAAAGTAAGATAAGTGAGATGAAGGAGACGGGTTATTCTATTGTTTCAAAGCTTGTATTTTTGTTGGTTTGGTGTAGATGTAGATATATTAATTAGTATAATTTATGTAAATGGAGGCAACGGATGAAGATAGCATCGCGAGATTTAATATGGAAAGATTTTAAAGGAATGCATAAAAAGGAAGATCTTTTGACAGATCCAGTGGTAGAAGACTTACTTTTTATGCAGACAATCGAAGGACACGCTCACAATGGAGATGGTGCATTTAAAGGAAGGAAGTTTGTTGATACAACTCTTAGCGATATTGTGGAGGCGTTAGGAAGAGATGTTTTTGTCGTGCGTTCAGGACGACAGATGTTAATTGATGAAGTTTATCAGTATGCTGAGCGTGTAATGAACGGTGAGAATTTGACACATCTTGTAAATGAGAAAGGCGAGCCATTGATGCGCTGTCCTTTATTTTTAGAATGGGAAGTAAACGCTTCTGATGTGCTGAGAGGATTGTATTTAGGTGGATTGATGGATGATTTTGATGTAAGAAAAAAGGCAAATGATAGATTCCATATTAATATGGGAGGAGGTAAACCATACCTTATCGACATCAATATAATGGAGCAAATGGGTTTGGATGGAGAGATTCTTGCCCATGGAGAACATGAAGATAAATTAGATGAATACGTGGAGAAAGGATTAATTATTCCTGCCCCCGAAAAGGCAGATTTTCTCAATCATACCGATATCCGTTTTCAGTATATAAGACACAGGAAGGGTTTAGGAGTATCAGATGATTCAGCAGTTGTTGCAGGTGGGTTGCTGCATAGTGCAAGTGTCGGTCTGGGGGCTTATCTTGCAGATGCTATTGATACAATTGATAAGTTTTCACTAAAGTTTATTGAACAGGATGACGAGCTTGCTTTTAACATAAAAAAGAATTTTTCTTTACTCAATGTTACAGATGAGGATGTTTTTTCCTTCATTTACCTTATCTCGATTCCGAATGATGCAGAACATAAAATTCCTGACTCTTCCCAGAGATATTTTTTGAGAATTGATAAAGATAGTAATATTGCCGCCATTGACTCGCATTATAGATTCGTAACAGGTAAACCATACCCGCATTTTAAAATTTCTTACGAAAATGTATTAAATGAAACTTTTTATAAATACATAAAGGAACGGGTAGAAACATTTAGAAAAAATGGCGCTTGAAGACATTAAAGAACAGGATCATATTGTCAAGTATTTAAAAAGTATTTTAAGGAAGGATAGAATTCCTCCTATGCTTCTTCTATCGGGGAGAAAAGGCACTGGTCGTTTTCTTGCTGCGACAATGTTTGCTAAAGCATTGAATTGTGCAAATAGTATTGATGATTGTTGTGATAAGTGTAAGAGCTGTGTCGCGATAGAGCACAATGTGCACCCAAATGTGGTTGTTATAGGCAGAGACGTGGATGTTGTGCATATAAAAGATATTCGCAATATGATAAATGCATCATTTGTTCCAGTTAATAATAGGTATAGAGTGAATATTATTGACAACTCAGACAAGAGCACTTCTGAGGCATTTAATAGTATGTTAAAATATCTTGAAGAACCTCCAGAGCACACTGTTAACATTCTTATTGCAGAAATGGCAGAATTACTACCGGAGACAATTAGATCACGGGCAGTAGAGCTAAAATTTAGGCCAATTAGTGCTGCTTTTATTAAGGGAACTGTTAAAAAGACGGGTTTATCAGATGAAGATGCCGAAATTGTCTCAAAAATGGCTAATGGAAGCATGGAAAAAATTGAATTGTTTTCTTCAAAAGATTTTCTTAAAAAAAGAAAAATATTTATTGAGTACTTATTGAGATTCTTTTTAGATGAAGTTATTGTTTCAAAACTTCTAGATGAATGGAGCAATTTTTCGAGTAACAACAGTTCGGTGAATAACGCAAAGGAATTTTTTGATATACTTTCAACACTATTGCAAGATATTCTTTTTGTATCCGTATTACATGATACAGAGCATATAACTAATGTAGATGCTCTTGGATTTATTGCAGATAAATTTGCATTTGTTGATAGATCTAAATTGCATAAAATGTATGACGTGGTTTTAGAAAAAAAACAGGCACTTTTGACAAACGCTGCACAGCAATATATACTATTGGATGGCTTATTTAAGATTAAAGAGGTGATAAAGTGAATTTAATAGAAGAGGAAGTTAAACTTGTTGCAGTTGTATTACGAAAGGAGATAAAGACATATTTTTTGGCTAGACCTGATTTCCAGCTGAAGCTTTTTGATAAAGTTGTTATTGATTTGGATGGGAAACTAAAACATGCTGTTGTAAAAAAAACTTTAGTAAAAATGGATAAAAAACGATGGGATATAATAAGGGCAAAAGGTTTTACGGGGAAAATTATTCGAATTGCTGATGAAAAAGATATTGCCCATCTTGAAAAATTGGAAGAGAAAGAAAAAAGTGCATTCCGTATTTGTAAACAAAAAATAAAGGAATACAATCTTCCAATGCATCTTGTACAGACTGTCTGGGATGAAGGTGAAAAAAAATATATATTTTATTTTACAGCTGACTCTCGCATAGATTTTAGAGAGCTTGTTAAGGCACTTGTTAAAACGTTTAACCGGAAAATTCAATTGTGGCAGGTAGGTGCCCGTGATGCGATGCGTTTTTTGGGTGGCTGTGGACCGTGCGGGTTTCCGCTATGCTGCACTACATTCCTTGATGAATTGGAAAGCGTCGAGCTCATTTATGCAAAGATGCAAAACCTTCCCCCAAACCCTGCTAAAATTACTGGCAGTTGCGGAAAACTTGTATGCTGCCTAAAGTATGAATTGGATATTTGAGATGAATAAGGAGATAATTAGGTTGGGTGTTATCGGGCAATCTGAGAGACCATGGGATCCGCTACCTCGTAAGATATATGAGATAGCTTATAGAATTGGCTATCTTACAGCCAAACAAGGATGGATACTTTTTTCGGGTGGAAGAGATGGCGTAATGGAAGCAGCGAGCAAAGGATCAAAAGATGCTGACGGAATTAATGTTGGCATTTTGCCTTCCCTGGACAAAAAAGAGGCAAATGAATATATTGATATACCCATTACAACCGGGCTTGGAATAGGCATGCGCTCTGAACTTATGATCCAGACAGTGGATTGCATAGTTATGATTGGCGGAAAGAATGGAACGTTAAAAGAACTTTCCGCGGCTTATATGAATAAAAAACCCATCGTGATTATTAGAGGAAGTGGGGGTGCTGCAGACAACATTGAGAAAATACTTTTTGAAGGCAAATATCTTGATGAAAGAGGGAATGTGGATATTTTATTTGCAGATTCTCCAAAAGAAGCAATAGAATTACTTGTTCCTTTAGTGTCTCATAAATAGCTTTTGCAATAAGAACTTTTATGATTGTCCGTAAACTGCTAAAATTTCACCAAAATAGATTGTATGATAATCTTCTTTTGGATAATATTTAGGCGAAATCTCGGGCATTAACTCGGCTGGCACAATACTGTTTTTATGAATTACTCGACATTCATAAACAATATCACATTCTTTGATAATCGGGCATTTTACTCTTTTTCCTGGCAATAAAGTGATATTCTTTTTCTTAAATTTGTTGTAATTTTTTCCCGATACGGCACCGCAATATAAAACTGTCTCTTCCATTCCAGCCGAAGGCACATTTACTGTGAATTCATTGTATTTTTTAATGAAGTTATCTGTGTAGCGAGAAGGTCTGACTAACACACAAAATATAGGTTTGCCCCAGATAATTCCTATTGTACCCCATCCAATTGTCATAACATTAGATTCATTTGCATTGCCAGATAAAAGGAGTAGCCCTGGATCATTCATCATTTCTAATGTTTTCCTTAGATAACGCGAAAAACCCAAATTTTTTACTTCCATTATTATTTCCTCCTTATGTTAGCGTGCACTCATTTAGATTTTAAGTATTATCAGAACAAATTCCATTAATCTTCCAATTATTAATATTTCTGATGTCAACGCCCTCAATAAACCAATCTTCTTCTTTTACTGTTTTTTTAATTGGTCTTACAAACACGGGGAGCATTGGAAACTCAGACGGGAATTTTTTTTCGATTTTTCCTAATAAGTTGTTTTTGCTAAAGTTCAAGTTTGTTAATGTCCGGTAAATATCTTTTCTTAAATTGATATTCCATACGGATAGGATGTCAAAATGTTTTTTTGCGATGACGTAACGTAGAAGTTCATAAATTACCCCATTTTTTGTTTCTGCATAATCTATAATATGTCCGCTTGTGCTCTTATCTGCTGTTTCAATCACTACATATCCATCGATAATTTCATTATTTAGATGGTAATAAAATGTGTAGCTTCGCCTGATGTTTTGGAATCTCCATTTGAAAAAAGATGTATCTTTAAACAGCGCGATTTTATTGTCCGGTGTTTTTTGTTTTACTATAACGGCAGCCATTCCCTCTGGCCTGGGTTTATTTGAAATCTCAATATTGCCAAACTTTCCATAAGATATCTGATGTTTATAAAAACCTCGCCCGGTTTTGCTTATCAAAAACCAGTTTATCAGTCCGATTAAGTTGTGCTGCCTCAAGCTCGTCCTGTCAGCAATTTTTGACCACCCCATTTTTTTATACCCTGCTCCAGATGATGTGTTTATGCTTAGCCCTATAAATGTTTTGTATGGTGTTTTTTCATATTCCTCTGCGGCAAGCATTGTCATTGCCGTAAATAATCCTTTTTTCCTGTGGTCTGGATGAACGCATATGTCTGCCGGGGACAGCATTAATATTTTATCATTTTTATTTCCAATTCTCCAGCGGGTAGCAAAGAAGCCTTTGAAACCTACAACTTTGTTTTTGTAAAGCGCGACAATGGCAAATGGTTTTTTGGTAAGAGGATTATCTTCAAATTTCCACTTTAGATACCTCCGGGCACTGCTTTCATAGTTGGGCCACAGATATTTTTGTAAATCAACAACTTCTGTAAAAAACTCAGAGCTATACGGTATTATTTCATATTTTTTATAATGCACGGCAGGTACCTCACTTTCCTTGTCTAAACATTTTTTAAATTCTATTTACATCATAAGTAGATTCTTATATGTATATTTTAATCATTATCTTGTATTCTGCAATAATTTACCTGGTTGTCCTGATAGTTTTTATAGGTTTTATCCTGTAACTAAAGATTTTTGAAAAAGAGATGTACTTAAATTGCAAAAGAAATCTTTGAGTCGTTTATTTTTTAAATAAATATAGTGCCTGCACATAAAGAATTTCTTTGTTACACTAATATCTCTATGAATATTGCTTTGTTATTTTTAATTGCTATATTAAAAAGAAATTTGTTTTGTTTAGAGGTATTTGTTAAAATGAATTTAATGCTGATGCATGAGGTGAAATATGATTGAAACAAAAAATTTAACAAAAGCTTTTGGGAAGTTACTTGCTGTAAATAATTTAAACATCACAGTAAACTCAGGCGAGATATATGGATTTTTAGGTCCAAATGGAGCAGGAAAAACAACAACAATAAAGATGCTTGCAGGGCTTTTGAAGCCAACAAAAGGTACAGCATTAATTGATGGCATTGATATCCTTAAAAATCCAATCCAGGCAAAAGGGCATATTGGACTGATACCGGATAGCCCTATGGTATATCAAAAACTTACTGGAAGAGAATTTCTCTATTTCGTAGCAGATATTTTTGAAGTTCAGAGAGACAGTGCAGAAAAGAAGGCAAATGAAATGTTTGAAATGTTTTCGCTACAGGATAAAGCAGACGTGATGATAGAAAATTATTCTCATGGTATGAGGCAAAAGATCGTTATCTCTGCGGCATTAATTCACGATCCGTCTGTTCTTATTTTTGATGAACCGACAGTAGGATTAGATCCCGCCAGTGCCAAACTTGTAAAAGATCTTCTTCGCGTACTTGCTGAGAAGGGCAAAACGATTTTTATGTCCACCCATATCCTTGAAATTGCTGAAAGAATGTGTGATAGGATTGGCATTATTAATCAAGGGGAACTTATTGCAGAAGGCACCATTCAAGAACTCCGGGAAAAAGCAAAAGATAAAACTGCAAATCTTGAAGAACTGTTTCTTGAACTTACGGGTGGGGAAGACACAAAAGATCTGATTAAGTTTTTAGGATATTAATATGAAGAATGTTTTAATTTTACTAAGGACAAACTTTCGCACTTCATATAACTCTCTTGCTAAAAATAAAAAACTTCGCCCAATTTTTGCAATAAGTATTGGAGTAGCTGGAGTGGTTGCTTTTTACTTTCTTTTAAAGCTCTCGCGATTCCTGTACAATTTAAAAATCCCTTTGGTCAATATCTCACTCGCTCCGCTTATTTTAAACATTGTAATGCTTGTTGCTTTTATATATCTTTTATTGGGTAGTTTTTCTATCATGCTTAGCACGCTCTATTTTTCATCAGACACAATGCTTCTTCTTTCCCTTCCGCTTAAGGAAAGAGATGTTTTTTCAGGGCGTTTTGTATTTACAGTATTTGAAGAAAGTATCTGGCTCTTTTTTCTTATGTATCCATTTTTTGTAGGATATGGTATGGTAAATCAAGCAAATATGATTTTTTATGCTGAAACACTTTTATTTGTCTTGCTGTTCCCGGTTATTCCTCTTACCATTGCCGTATTTGTTATTCTACCACTTGCAAAGAAAATTCACCCCAAGAAATTACAGAATATAATCATGATCATTAATGTGGTTTTTAGTATTTTATTTGTTGGAATTATGCAGATTACAAATCCTGCTTATCAGATTGTAAGTAAAGATGCTTTGACAAATTTATTTTCTCATGGTTTTTCTCTTATGCGATTTTTACCCACAAATATTGGTGTTTATCTTACCATTTCTCTTGCAGAAAGAAATATTTTAATAGGAACTTTTGTTTTTACTATTTATTTGGTTATAAGCGCAGGGCTTTTTTATCTTTGTACGCTCCTTTCTTTAAATACATACAAAGAAGGTCTTGGAAAGATTAGAACAGCTCAATATGTTAAAATCGTAAAGAGGAAGGCGGAAAAGGAGTTTAAGGGTTTTTCGTTTCTACCAACAAAGATCAAGGCTATTGCAGAAAAAGATGTAAAGATGATTAGAAGGGATCAAAAGCTCTCCGTTTCAATTCTTCCAATTATAGCATACCTTGCTGTCTTTTTCTTTATCTTTGTTGTTGTGTTAGGTAAAAAATCCTTGGGCAATGAATCGTTTGATTTATCTTCTTTTATGCTTTTGTTTTTCTTTGTATTTTCATCTTATATGGCATCGTTGCAGATTGCACCAATGCTTTTTTATACAGAAAGCAGGAGCGTGTGGGTTCTTTTTGCATCGAAAATAACTTCACAAGAGCTGCTATGGAGCAAATTTGTTATTCCATTTTTATTAGGGGAGGTAATGAATGCCCTATTTTTCATCCTTATGATACTTGTCAGGCATCCTTCTATTAACATGATTTTTGTTTCTGTTGGTCTTGCACTTTTTTTGCCTTTTATTTTCTCAATAATTGGTGTTTCTACATCCGCGATGTTTCCTATATTTAGGGAAGTGAAGAGCCCTAAAAAAATAATACCGGGAAAGGTCGTTTTAATTCAAACGGTTATGGGTTACACAATGTTTGGTATTGCTTTTGGTTTTTTCTTTTTAAACAGGTTATTGATAAAAATTTGGGGTGGGACAATTGCAGGTATTGCAATATTTATTCTTGTAGGCATTCTTTCCTTTGTGGTAGGTTTTTCTCTTATGTTTGCAGGTTCAAGAAGACTTAAATATGTAGAAATTCAGTAAATACTTCCATTTATAAAAAGTATGGCTAGCTGGAGATTTTTTAAGTCTATGCAGGGATAATTTTGAAATAAAAAAATTGATTTTACATGTGATAAAATATTTAATTGTGGTATAATTTTAAGAAAGGTTTTTGAGCAGAAGTTAAGTTAATATTTTTTATAGCGAGGGGGCATCAGGGTAATATGAAAAAGAAGTCCTTAATTATTTTAATCATTATCTTAGCTGCCATAATAATTTTATCTGTTTTTTTCTTTAAAGACATTTTACATAAAAGAATAGCGTATGATCCTGATATCATTATTCATCAACTTTCTGAGGAGATGAAAAGCTGGATTGTTGAAAATAATTCCAATTATTATAAGGATATTTTGGTTGAAACGGTACCGGAGGCATGGGTCTTTGGAGGTGGTAAAGCGGAAATAGTTTTTAACACAAAAATTATTATGACACTGAAAGCTGAAAAAGTTGATGACTTGCCTACAATAAAAGGTATGTTGAGATACCTGGACTTAAAAAAGGGAGAGCTTTCTCAAATACAAGTAGATGAAGCAGAAACGTCTCTAAATAATTGGCGTGAAGAATTGAAAGATTCCATTGGGAACCAAGAAGTTTTTAATTTTGTGCTTAAAGCAGTTGCTAATATAGATAGCCATGGGAATATTATCAAAAGCACACTTCAATTCTTTGTAAATACATCGATAGATGAAGAATCACATTTTGTGTTAACCCAAACATTGACACCTAAAGCAGGTGAGGAGGCAGAAAAAGAAGGATTTGCATTAATGAAAGAGATTGTGGAGAACGCTGAAAATGTTATTTCTGAAGATTTTATTCCTTTTCTTGTGTTTAAGTCTGCTGCTGATTCAGAAATTAAAGCGTATCTTAATTACTGGGATTTACAAGACGGAAAAATTATTTCAACAGGCAAAGTTGTTTATTCAGTTCCGCCTGCCCCATACTTAATCCCAGTTGAAAATTGGGCCTTTCCACTATCCTGGGATGGAGATAGTTATATGATTTTACCAGGGACTGCAAAGATTATTATGTCTATATATGAAAGGATGGAAAAGATTGATGTTTCGGCTGGGTCTTCACCGAAACTTTTTGGAAATAACTTAATAATGACTAAATTAACCAATAAAAACGATGGATACTTCCACTACTTAATAAAAATATGGGATGGTGAGCAATATGTTGAAAAAGAAATGCAATTTACTTCTGTTGTTAAAGGATTGGACGGCACTAAGTATTCGGTTGTAGATTATGGACATCCAGTCGTTGTTTATAATGATGGCGATAATATAAACGTACTTATTTCTTATTCTCTTCCCGCTAAACCATCGCTTGTGGAAATAAAACTTCTTCTTTACACATGGAATATAAATAGTGAAAAAGGTGTCTGGCACAATATTTTTATAGAAGAAGGTGCTGGGCCAACCCCATCCAGCCCCATTGACACAAACTATGTACTGTCAACTGATAATAAGTTTTATTGCCAGGCAGGATGGAGTGGTTTGCAGCTTGTCGATATCAAAAATTATTCTTGCAAGCTTGAAGAAAGCATCATGAAATTTAAAAAATATTTGTTTCCTTCGGCTCCTTATGGAAAAATTCTTGTCAGCGAAACTTTTGCCCTGGGGTTGTACAACGATATTAAAATTATTGGTATTGAGGACTATATATGTGCAATAAAAAATAATAACATTATAGGCATCCTTGTTAGGACAGAAAACTCTATTCAAGTGATGGATGCCGATAAAAAAGTAATATCCGAATTTTTGATTAAGGATAGTACCCGATTAAAGTTTCCAAATGTTAATGGGAAGGGATAAACTTATATATTTGACGCCTGTATTTTTATTGGTATGCAGTGCAATAAAATGTTTTTGAAAGGTAAATATTTTGCTCCGAAAGAAATGATTTTGGCAGATTTTTTGTATCTTGTTTTTACGGGACTTTACGATGGAAGAAAATATTTTACTGTAATAGAGCCGTTTGCAAGCCGTACATACATACTTTCCGAGCAGGCATTTGAGGACGGTATGCCGACAGAATCAGCTATGTCTCTTGCCTTTGCACTGTGCGTCTATATTATTCTTTATGTTATGAGCCTATAAACAATCTCTCTTTATTATTTTTTAGGAACACGCTCTCTATTCTAAATTCTTTTGCCTGTCTATTTTACCCTGTTTTTTAGCGTTCCTATTTTTTCTATATAACACTGTATTACATCGCCTTTTTTAACTGGTGCGATACCCGACACTGTACCTGTTGAGATGATATCTCCGGGATAAAGGGTTAGGTATTGAGAAATATAATAAATAAGATGATTAATCTTAAAAATCATATCTTTTGTGTTTCCTTTTTGACGTATTTTTCCATTTACACTGAGCTCAATGTTAAGTTTATGCGGATTTCTAATTTCATCTTTTGTCACAATGTACGGCCCTACTGGCATTGCTGTGTCAAAGTTTTTTGATCTAAACCATGGCTGTCCTTTTTTCATATCGCTGTATTCCATTTCTCTTTCTGTGATGTCATTTGCAATCGTATAGCCAAATACATATTCCATTGTGTCTTTCATCGGGATATTTTTGCCTGGTTTTCCTATAACTACGGCAAGTTCTATTTCAGGATCTATTCTTTTTGCATATGCAGGATAGATAATCGGGTCCTCATTTGCTACTATGCAATCGGCAAATTTGCCAAAAAGTATTGGTGCTTCCGGGATGCTGCTCCCTGTTTCTTTTGCATGTGCAGAGTAGTTTTTGCCAAGGCATATGATTTTGCTCTCTCTTCCTACTGGTGCGCCGAGTTCTGGCTTTTTTGCAGAGAAAATTGGAAGAAGTTTATTCCCAAATATTTTTTCTCCTACTTTCATCATTTTTTTAACTTTTTCCCATTTTTGAATCAGCTCAACGATGCTCCAGATAGCGGGAAATTCTTCTTTTTCAAAATTGCTTAGCGTGTCTGATAAAAGTGCAATGTCAATGACTTGTTCTTTGTAAATGATTCCTGCTTTTTCAATTTTTTCTTCTTTAAATGTACAGATTTTCATTTTGCCTCCTCTTATTTTGTCTATATTTTAAAGTTCCTGTTATAAAAATCAAGAAATTAGAAATTGTTTTTTGTAATTCTTGGTTTGATTTTTTGTAAAAATAAATTAATCTATATCAAAAGGGAATATATGCAGGAAGACGCCACTTTGAATTATTTTATAACTTCTGTTTTGGGATACTAAGAAAAACGTTACACATGGAGGGTTGTAAAAATGAAAAAGTACATCTTTGTTACAGGTGGAGTAATGTCCTCTCTTGGGAAAGGGATTACCTCTGCATCTTTGGGAAGAATTCTAAAAAGCGAGGGTTACAAGGTTACGATTTTAAAATTTGATCCCTATCTAAATATTGATGCAGGTTCACAAAACCCATTTCAGCATGGAGAAGTGTTTGTTACTGAAGATGGAGCAGAAACAGATTTAGACCTTGGCCATTATGAGAGATTTCTTGATGAGGATCTTTTCCAAGAAAATAATGTAACAAGCGGGCAAGTATATCAAACTGTCATTCAAAAAGAAAGAAGAGGCGATTACTTAGGTTCAACTGTGCAAATTATCCCGCATATAACAGCAGAGATCAAGAGAAGAATAAGAATTTTATCTGAGAATTCGGATAGAGATATAACAATTGTTGAAGTGGGAGGGACAGTTGGAGATATAGAAAGCTTGCCATTTCTTGAATCAATAAGAGAATTTAAAATGGAAGAAGGGGAAGGAAATGTTGCTTTTGTCCATCTTACTTATATTCCTTATCTTAAAATGACAGGCGAACTTAAAACAAAACCTACACAGCACAGTGTAGGAGAACTCAGAAAAATAGGTATTCAACCGGATATCATTATTGCAAGAGGCGAAAAGGATATAGGTAAAGAGGAAAAAAAGAAAATTGCACTCTTTACAAATGTACGCGAGGAGAATATCTTTTCTTTAAGCAATGCTGATTTAATTTATAAGGTTCCCTTAATTCTCGAAAGAGAAGGTATAAGTTGTACACTCTCAAGAATTTTACATCTCAGGGAAAGAGAACCAAAGCTTTCTGATTGGGAGGAAATGGTAAAAAAAGGAACAGAGAGAAAGGGGACAGTGAAGCTTGCTATAGTTGGAAAGTATATAAAATTGCAAGATGCTTATCTTTCGTTGAATGAAGCAATTAGACACAGTTCTTTTGAGGCAGGTGTAAATGTTGATATACAATGGATTGAATCAGAACTTTTAGAAGATTCAACTGCTTCCTTAAAAGGAGTAAATGGCATCCTTGTTCCAGGTGGTTTTGGAAAAAGGGGCATTGAAGGGATGATTAGTGCTGCTCAATTTGCTAGAGAAAATAAAATACCATATTTTGGTATTTGTCTTGGTATGCAAGCTGCTGTAATTGAGTTTGCAAGAAATGTTTTGAAATGGAAAGATGCTCACAGCGCAGAATTTATGTCTCAAACTACACATCCCGTGATTGATCTTATGGAAGAACAAAAGGATATTACAGACAAAGGTGGCACAATGAGATTGGGTGCGTATAAGTGTGATCTTATTAAAAAATCGAGTGTGTACAAATTTTATGGCAATAAATCTTATGTGTTAGAGAGGCACAGACATAGATATGAATTAAATAATGATTATAGGGAACAAATTGAAGCTCAGGGATTAAATGTAGTTGGGGAGTATACTGAAAAACACCTTGGCGAAATTGTTGAGATGCGTGAACATCCATTTTTTGTCGGCGTACAATTTCATCCCGAATTTAAATCTCGTCCACTCTCACCTCATCCGTTATTTACAGCTTTTGTCCGCGCTATGAAAAGTACTTGAAAATATTTACTTGACAGCAAGATAATAGGAAATAAAATGCAAAAAGAGGGAGAAATGGGTGAGGAGTAAGGTAGAATTTTAATAAAACGTTGAAGGTGGATGTAAACAATATTTAAATGGGCAATGTGCAAGGATAATCTTGAATGATTAGTATATTATAAGGGGAAGGAATACTTATGTCATTGATTCAATTTAATAGAGTGTATTTTCAATATGATTCATCATCTACGTCAGTCTTTAATAATTTGTCTATATCAATAGATACTGTATGGAAAACGGGTATTGTTGGAAGAAACGGGGAAGGTAAAACTACGCTTCTTAATTTGATAATGAGAAAAATTGTTCCAACAAAAGGAGAAATTAATATACCAATGAAAACCGAGTATTTTCCTTATGAACCAAAACGAACAGGAAAAGCTACATTAAATGTAATGAAAGATAGCATAGCTCCATTTTATCAATGGGAAGAACAAATGAGGCAGCTGTTGAACAATAGTAATGCAAGTAGTTTAGAAAGATATGGGGAAATACTGGAAAAATACCGAGATGCAGGTGGATACGAAATTGATGCACTAATTGAAAAAGAGATGAATATGATGAAAATGAATTCAGAGTTGTTAAACCGTGATTTTAATACCTTGAGTGAGGGAGAAAAAACGCGTGTATTAATTATCTCATTGTTTTTGAAAAAAGGATATTTTTTATTAATTGATGAACCTACAAATCACCTTGATTTAGAGGGAAGGAAATTATTGGGCGAGTACCTTATTCAAAAGAAGGGGTTTATTCTAATTTCACATGATAGATATCTTTTAGATATATGTGTAGACCATATTTTATTTATTAATAAAAAAAATGTTTATATTGAAAAAGGTAATTTTTCCTCATGGAAACATAATAGAGATATTAGAAAAGAGTTTGAAAAACGTAAAAGAAAGAATTTGCAAAAAGAAATAAAATCTTTAAAAATTGCAGCGACAAAGAGGAGAAACTGGGCAAATAATAGAGAATCGGACAAAAAAGTAAAGACCGACCAAAAAGAGAGGGTTGATAAAGGTTTTGTTGGGCATAGAGCGGCAAAATCCATGAAACGAGCACTAAATATAGAAAAGAGAACAGAAACGAAAATTGAGGAAAAAAAATACCTTCTCAATGATTTTGATAAAGAAAGAAGATTAAAGTTAGATACCAGTGCTGACTCACCTCAAAACGTTTTAAGATTAGATCATATTTTTGTCAGCATAAAGGGCAAAACAATTATTAAAGATTTTTCACTTGTGATGGGAAAGGGTGATAGGATTGCTATCGTTGGTAAAAATGGGAGTGGTAAAACAACTTTGTTAAATGCTATTTCAGGTGGAGTTGAAATTCAGCGAGGGAAAATCTATAGACCAAAGCGTTTAATAATTAAAAGAGCTTATCAAAATCCACTATGGAATAATGGGATGTTGCGAGAGCATTTAATTGAATGTGACATAGATGAAACGAGGTTTCGTAACATTCTGGGAAGTCTTGGTGTATCAGGCGAAGTATTTAACAGACCACTTGAAACATTCAGCGAGGGCGAGAGAAAGAAAGTAGATTTATGTCGTTCGTTTTTAACAGTTTCTGATTTACTTTTGTGGGATGAGCCTTTGAATTACATCGATTTAATTACCAGAGAGCAGTTGGAAGATGTTATTTTACAATATAAACCTACCTTATTGTTTGTCGAACATGATAAGCATTTTGTAGATAGAATTGCAACAAAAGTAGTGTATTTATAAAAATGAAACAGGGAATAGCAAAATACACTTTTGAATACTTTTAATAGAAACGAAATCGATTTTTGGACATTCTTTATTTTTGTTATTCATAAAATAAAAAATGCGTTATAATATTTGAAAAGAAAGAAAAGTGTTGGAGGGTGGAAGTATGAAAAAGGCACTTCTTATTGTGGATATGCTGAATGATTTTGTGGAGGACGGAGGGGCGCTCAAGGTTGAAGGCGCAAAAGAAATCGTTCCCTTCATCAATGATTTACATATGGAATTTGAGAAAAATAGTTTTCCTGTAATATATATTTGTGATTCACATTTGGAAAATGACCCAGAATTTGAATTGTGGCCTCCCCATTGTGTTGAAGGCACGAAAGGTGCGGAAATTGTTGGAGAACTAAAGCCCGACGCAAATGATTATGTAATTAAGAAGAAGAGTTATTCTGGTTTTTATGGCACTACCCTTCATACTTTATTGAAAATACTTGAAGTAAATACTCTTTATATTACGGGAGTAGCGATGAATATATGCGTTCATTATACAGTAGCAGACGGAGTAATGCGCGGATATAAAGTTGTTGTCCCGACTAAATGTGTAGCAGGTCTCTCAAAAGAAGATGAAGAGTATATGAAAAAGCAGTTTAGAGATGTTTTTAAAATAAAGCTTGTATAAGGAGGTATTTATGAAAAGCAAAGAGGGGATTTTGAAGATGGTTAAAAAGGCAGGGAAGAAGGGCGTGAGTGTTTTTGCACTTGCTGAAACGAAGAGCACGAGGAATGCAAATTACATTTTAACAAAACAATTTTTAGAAGATCTTCTAAACGAAGGGAAAGTTGAGAAAAATAGTAGCGGCAAATTTATTGTTTCTGGCATCACAAAGAATAGAAGAGCAGCTGATTATATGACACGGGACGAATTAGAAAAAATCACAAAGAAGATTTATCAAGGTATTGTAGATTTAAACGAAAAAGTAGATAGGGTTTTTGAATACATAGACGAAGTGTTTCTTAATATGCGAATGGACAAACCTAGCAGTTTTCCTACAGAGAAAGATATGCTTATTGCATATGACAATGTCAATATGGATAAAGGTATGGATAATTTTGTGCCAGTATCCAGTTTCAAGAAGGAATTAAAAAAGATGGGATTTTTATTTACAAATAAAGATTTAGATGCAAGGCTTTCAGAAATGAATAAAAGAAAAATTATACATCTCCGCGTAGCAAGCAATTCCAAAAAAGGAAAAAACAAGAAAAAAGAAGTTAGCACTGGAAAAAAAGGCAAATTGCCATATATAACGTGGCTTAAACGGGATTGAATTTTTACACTAATTCATCAAAAATAAAGTAAGCTTAATGACCGATTTTTTAGCCTCCAAAGGGCTATTACTATTTTGTTGCAATTTAACAAAGTTTTTATAATATAATTATATGAATGAATATGTGATACACTCCTGGCAGGAGGTTATGGAAGTTTTATACAATCAATCAAGGACGCTTAAGAGTATCGGGCGTTTTCGGTCGGATTATGTGTATAGGGGCCTTTCAGACAAAGAATATGCTTTAGATACAGTGCTTATGAGGTTAGGCGGGAAATATTGGCAGTTAGAACCTCATCTTATAAAGAATTTCATTAAATATAGTGGAATAGATTTTTCTAAACATTCTATTTTGACATGGTTTTCTGTTGCAAGGCATCATGGCCTTCCCACGCGTCTTTTAGATTGGACATATTCACCACTTGTTGCAATGCATTTTGCAACTCAGGAGATTGATAAGTATGATAGAGATGGCGTAATTTGGTGTGTTGATTATATAAAAATGCATGAATTGCTTCCAGACCGATTTAAAAAACTACTCAAGGAAGAAAATGCAGATATTTTTACTACGGAGATGCTTCAGAAAATTTATCCTGCAATAGAAGATTTGTTAAAAATTGATAAAAATTTTGCTTTGTTTTTTGAACCACCGTCAATGGATCAGCGTATTATCAACCAGTTTGCGCTGCACTCAATTACAGCTTCTGCAAAATTGCATATGGGAAACGTAATTAGTGAACACCCGGAGATTTATAAAAGAATAATTATACCTAAAGAAATAAAATGGGAAATAAGAGATAAGCTTGATCAATCAAATATTCAAGAAAGAGTATTGTTTCCTGGGCTTGACGGCCTTAGTATGTGGCTCACTCGTTATTATCAGTCCAAAAATCGTCCACCAGAGAGATAGGATTTTTGACTATTTTGTTGAAAATTTAGATGCATTATGGTTGAATGTACGGTTTATAAACAATTATTGTAAGAATGGATTAAACATTTTTTCTTCTCTAATTGTGCTGTTTTCCATATGTCCGGGAAGAATAATAAAATCATCAGGGAGTATTAGGATTTTTTCTTTAATTGAATTTATCATTTCATTAAATGCATTTTTATATTCTCTTGCTATACCTACTGTTCCAGCGAATAGCGTATCTCCTGTGAATATAAATCCATTGCCTACAAGTGAGATACTCCCCCTAGTATGTCCCGGTGTATATGCTATCGTAAGAGAACAATAACCAAAATTAATTGTTTCTTTGTCTTTTGCTTCTCTATCGCAATCAGGTGAAATAATATTCAAATCAAATTGCTTTGAGCCATTTTTTTCGGAGGAAGTAAGTTTTTCCCTGTCTTCTTTATGTATTAATATTTTTGCATCAGGAAAAGTTTTTTTTAAAATATTATTTCCGCCGATGTGGTCAAAGTGTCCGTGCGTATTGATAATAAAACAAAGCTTTTCATCAAGCGACTTTATAAAATCTATGAGCTCGTTTTTTTCTTCTTTTTTTAATGTACCTGGGTCAATTACTATAATATCATTGCTGTTTTTTACTACGTAGCAATTTGTTTTAAGTGGCCCAAATGTAAATTTGTTGATGATTGTTCTATTAATTTCTAATTTTTCATCTAGCATAGTATAATTATATTGAAAAAATAAAAATTGTTATAAGGAGGTTTCAAAATTTCGTGGCAAATATTTATTACCTCTCCAAATTAGGGGTATTTGGTATTTATATATCTCTTACAATGGGGCTTTCCGTAATCGTAACAGTTGGGTTCATTCTTGCCCAGACACCTGTTATAAGAGTTTTATTTAATCTGGAAGATTCTTTGAGAAAGCAGATTATACTAGGTGTTTTCTTTGGCAGCGTTTCTATTTTAGGGACTTTTCTTGGGACTGATGTAAATGGCGCAATAGCGAATATAAGAGATGTAGGAGCTATAAGCGGAGGTCTTTTTGGAGGGCCGTTTGTAGGCCTTATCGCAGGTCTTATAGGAGGTGTACATAGGTTTTCTTTAGGTGGATTTACTGCTGCTCCTTGTGCTCTTGCAACAATATTAAATGGT
>Ga0209121_10001500_pt1 | contig 24406 bp, 30 predicted proteins | sample Cruoilmetagenom3_FD_187292 | JGI IMG/M metagenome (GOLD analysis project Ga0209121, IMG submission 187292) | Oil polluted marine microbial communities from Coal Oil Point, Santa Barbara, California, USA - Sample 3 (SPAdes) (version 2) | ecosystem: Environmental > Aquatic > Marine > Oil seeps ... | reverse complement strand
CCGTCCATATTTGCGGCATCTTCGCAATAATCGCCGAAGCCCCGTTCGCCGCTACTATCTCAGCCCCGTCAGGCACATTCCAAAACGCCCGTGCCGCGGCCAGCAATCTGTCCATCGCACCTTGATCGGGTAGGGCGGTCCAAGCATCTGCACTCAACTCCCCAACCGGATAAGGCACCGGATTGATCCCCGTGCTCAGGTCCAGCCAATCGCCACGAACTCCGCCGTATTCGGCAACCGCGGCATCCAAGCCCCCGCCATGATCGCGCTTTTCACTCATTCTGGAAGCGGCTGATGGCGGGACACGAAATGCCCTTTCACGCCCTGCGGCCACTCACGATACGGCACTTGCCCTGTCTCGCTCGCAGCATGTTTCGCAGCATATTCAACAATCGCTTCCGCGTCCTCGACCGTCGCTTCAAACGTCCCGAGCGAGTAGTTGATCTTATCCTTTGACTGCACCGTAATATTGCAGGCGCGATCACACCCCATCGTGCAGGACACACGGCGGGTTTTCACATCGCCCGCGCCCGCGGCAGCGGCTTCAATCATCTCCGCCAGCGCCTCTCCGTCGGTCTTTTCCATGCCGGTCTCTTCCCAGCCAGTGCATTTACAGGTGTCGCAAACAGTAATCCAAGTCGTCATGGCGGCCTCGCGTGTTCAGTTTGCAATTGTTGAACCGGAATTGACGCGAAGCCGCAAGTCTTAACCCCGCCCGTGCGGTGCCATAAAGTCCAGATCAGGGTTCACCGGAATAATCCGGTTCGGGTTAATCGTTTCATGACTGTAGTGATAATGGCGCACGATATGCGCCATGTTTACAGTCTCGGCCACGCCCGCGACCTGATACAAATCGCGCGTAAATCCCCACAGGTTCGGGTAATCGACGATGCGTTTACGGTTACATTTGAAATGCAAATGATAGACCGGATCGAACCGCACCAACGTGGTCCAAAGCCGCCAATCCGCTTCCGTCAACCTGTCCCCCATCACATAACGCCCTTGGCCAAGCCGCACCTCCAGCGCCTCGAGCGATTCGAACAAGGGGCCAATGGCCGCGTCGTAAGCGGCCTGAGTTGTCGCGAATCCGGCCTTGTATACCCCGTTGTTCACTGTGTCATAAACGCGCGCGTTCACCTCTTGGATGCCGTTGCGCAAGTCTTCGGGCCAGTAGTCGTCTGTATTGCCCGTGATCCCGTCGAAGGCCGAATTGAACATCCGGATGATTTCGGAACTCTCGTTACTCACAATCGTTTCACGTTCTTTGTCCCATAGGATCGGAACGGTCACGCGGCCCGAAACTTGTGGATCCGCTTTCAAATAGATGTCGCGCGCAAACGGCAAACCATAAAGCGTATCCCCCGTCGCGCCATGCTCATCTGTTTCAAACGTCCAGCCGTCCGACAGCATATCGGGGTGTACCGCGCTGATTGAAATATGCGCCTCCAACCCCTTTAACTTTCTGAAAACCAACGCACGATGCGCCCAAGGGCAGGCGTAGGACACATACAAATGATACCGCCCCGATGCCGCCTCAAACCCGCCTTCTCCAGATGGCCCAGCAGTGCCATCCGCCGTGATCCAATTGCGAAACGCCGCCGTCGTCCGCTTGAACGCGCCTCCGGTGGACTGCGTATCATACCAAACATCATGCCATGTTCCGTCAACGAGCTGGCCCATTGGTGTCTCCTTCATTCTGTTGCAGCACACCTAGTGTTTCGGCAGCCATTCACCAACCAGCGGCACGGCGCAATGATGGTGCGCAGTTGCACAGGTCGGTTTCGCGCCGTTGCCCGACGCAAACCTGATTGCGGTGACGGTCTTGGCGCGATACCAACACCCCTGACGACGCCCGAAAGGGTCAGAGAGGTTGTTGCGACCAAGGTCGACCCAAAACGGGGACCCGATGCGCAAATCGTCCGCTCCGCTTACGCGGCTCTCTGACCTATGGGGCAATAGACGGAGACCGACATGCGCCTAACCCTTGCCATTTTCACCACCCTCGCGGCATCGCCTGCGTATGCTCACATCGGTCACTTGGCTGACGTCGGCGGCCACGGCCATTGGATCGCTTTGGGGGGTATCGCAATCGCAGGCGCAATCGCTCTTCTGGGCGGCCGTAAAAAGGCGGATGAAACGCAGCTCGAAGACGACGCAGAAGACCACGACGCAGAAGAGGCCCCAGCATGAGCACTTCCCAGAAAACCGGTGTCATGATCTGCGGCCACGGCTCGCGCTCGCAATCCGCAGTCGATGAATTCGCAACCCTCGCCGACAAACTTCCAGCCTATCTGCCCGACGATTGGCAAACCGAATACGGCTACCTTGAATTTGCGAACCCCGTGATCCGCGATGGCCTCGACAAACTCCGCGAAAGTGGCTGCACCCGCATCCTCGCCGTCCCGGGTATGTTGTTCGCCGCGATGCATTCCAAGAATGACATACCGACGGTTTTGAACACCTACGCTGCCAAACACGGCATCGAAATTTCATATGGGCGTGAACTCGGCGTTGACCCGAAAATGATCGCCGCCGCCGCGGGCCGCATTCAAGACGCCGTTGACGCAGCCAATAAGGTCCAACACGTTGATCTTCACGACACCTGCCTTGTCGTCATCGGCCGCGGCGCGTCTGATCCGGATGCAAACGGCAACGTCGCCAAAATCGCCCGTATGCTACAAGAAGGCATCGGCTTTGGCTGGCTCGAAGTCGGCTACTCCGGCGTGACATTCCCACTGGTTGAACCCTGCCTGACCCACGCGGCCAAGCTCGGCTATAAACGTATCATCGTCGCACCGTACTTCCTGTTCTCCGGCATCCTGATTGATCGCATCTATGGCTTCACCGATCAGGTCGCGGCCCAAAATCCTGACATCCAGTTTGTTAAAACTGGCTACCTCGGTGACCACGCATCGGTCCTCGAAACCTTCGCCGAACGCATCATTGAACAGACGGGTGATACCCCACCGCCAAACTGCGGCATCTGTGGCTACCGCGAACAGGTACTGGCCTTTGACAATGGTGAACACCGCCACATCAAACCCGAACAGCGCGCCCACCCAGCGTTCTCTGACACGCCGCCCCCCACCTGCGTGTTGTGCAAGTACCGCACCCAAGTCCTCGGCTTTGAAGCAGAAGTCGGCGCAATCCAAGAATCCCACCACCACCACGTCGAAGGCCAAGGCGCCTCCGCACCGGGGTCAAACGTTGCCGATTGCAAACAATGCGACACCTTCTGCACGGGCATGTGCCGCCTAACGGCAACCCACGACCACCACCATCACCACGATCATGACCACGGCCATGATCACCACCACGCAATTTACCCGCACGCAGACCACCCGCACGGCCCAGAATCCGCCCGCAAAACCAAAGCCTGAAAACCCTCCTTGTCTTTGTCATATAAATATCCCCGCCGGAGGCTCTTCCGCTGACCAAATGAACTGCCCGAAAGCCAATCATGCGCCCCTATGAAACCAACCCAACAGCGATCTACGCTCAGTCCTTCGCGACCGTGCAAGCAGAGGCGCGCCTTGAGCGGTTCCCGACAGCGTTGCACCCTCTGATCACGCGGCTCATTCATTCCTGCGGCATGGTCGAAATCGCAGATCGCCTCGCCTTCACACCCGAAGTCGTTTTTGCAGGCCACCACGCGCTCCAGTCCGGCGCGCCCATTCTGTGTGACTGCGAGATGGTCGGCGCAGGCATCATCCGCCGCTACCTGCCTAACGATAACGAGGTCATCGTCACCCTCAATGATCCGCGCACACCGGATCACGCACAGCAGATCGAAAATACACGCTCCGCCGCGGCAGTGGAATTCTGGGAACCTCATATTGCAGGTGCCGTCGTCGCAATCGGTAATGCGCCCACGGCGCTGTTCCACCTGCTCGACCTCATTGACCAAGGCTTCCCAAAACCCGCCGCCATCCTCGGTTTTCCCGTGGGGTTCGTCGGTGCCGCAGAATCCAAGGCCGAACTCGCAGCCAACCCGCGCGATGTCGATTTCATCACGCTGCGTGGCCGCAAAGGGGGCTCCGCGATGGCCTCCGCTGCCGTCAACGCAATCGCCGCTGGATTGCCCGAGATTTCAAATGGTTAATGTTGCAGCCCATAGAATGACCCATATGAAACCCATATCAAGACCATACGCTTTCCATACGCCGGTTTCGGGGGGGCAGACCAATGGTTAACACCGCGCCTTGGCTTCACATCGTCGGCATCGGCGAGGACGGAATGGATGGTCTCACGCCTGCCACCCGTGCCGTTGTCGAAGCCGCAGACGTGATCGTCGGCGGGGACCGCCACCACACGCTTTCGGTCAATCCAACAGCGGAACGTATCGCGTGGCCGTCACCCTTTGACGCGATGATTACCACGTTGGAATCGCTCAAGAAAAAGCGTGCCGTTGTCCTCGTGACGGGCGACCCTCTCTGGTTCTCGGTCGGTGCACGCATCGGGCGCGCCATTCCGGTGGATCAGCTCGTTTATCACCCGCAACTCAGCGCCTTCCAACTCGCAAGCGCCCGTATGGGCTGGTCATTGGCCGATGTTGAAACGCTGACGGTTCACGGTCGCCCCGTTGAACAAATGATCGCGTTTATTCAACCGGATCAAAAGCTTATCGTTCTGACGACAGGCGCAGAAACCCCGACGCAAATCGCGAAATTCCTAACGGATCGCGGGTTCGGGCACTCAAAAATGACAGTTCTCGCCGCGATGGGCGGGGATCGTGAGGAACGCTTTGACGGTACGGCCGCCGATTGGACCCATGAGGTTCCCGCCTTCAACACGCTCTGCATTGACTGTGTTGCCGCTGCCGATGCCGCCCTCCTGCCGCGCGTTCCGGGCCTCGCTGATAGCCTGTTCGTGTCTGATGGCACCATGACAAAACAGGAAGTCCGCGCAGCCACCGTCGCCAAACTCATGCCCATGCGTGGCGCGCTGTTGTGGGACATTGGAACGGGTTGTGGCAGTGTTGCAATCGAATGGATACGCGCCGCGCGATACGCCCGTGCAATCGGCATCGAACCCCGCGCCGACCGCCGCGATATGGCGGCACAAAATGCGCTGGCCCTTGGCGCGCCGAAGTTGGAATTAATTGACGGAACAGTACCTTACGCGCTCGAAAATCTCGATGCACCGGATGCAGTCTTTATTGGCGGTGGTCTATCACCCGACACGTTTGAGGCCGCTTGGTCCGCCCTACGCCCCCTTGGTCGTCTCGTCGCCAATGCGGTGACATTGGAATCCGAAGCGACCCTGATTGAGCTGCACAAAACCCACGGCGGCGACCTTGTGAAAATCCAAACACATCGCGCCGATCCCATCGGCAAATTGACTGGTTGGCGTCCCGCGATGCCCGTGACCCAATGGAGCTTGATCAAACGATGAATGGCACCCTTTACGGCGTCGGCCTCGGCCCCGGTGATCCAGAGTTAATCACTTTGAAAGCCGCACGGCTTATAGAGGGCGCGACCACAATCGCCTATCCAACGCTTGCGGGCGGTGACAGCTTCGCCCGTGCCATCGCCGCTGACCTAATCGGCCCAAACGTGCGTGAAATCCGCATGGACGTGCCGATGACAACAGCCCGCGAGCCAGCACAGACCGCCTATGACAAAGGCGCGACTGAAATCGCTAAGGTGCTGGAAACAGGCGAAAATGTCGTCTGCTTATGTGAAGGGGACCCGTTCTTTTACGGATCGTTCATGTATCTTAATGCGCGGTTAACGAACCGGTTCACCGTCAAAGTCGTCCCCGGTGTCACCTCAATCACGGCCTGCGCCGCTGAATCTGGCCGCCCCCTCGTGGCCCGCAACGAGCGCCTCACCGTTCTGCCGGGCCCAATGGATGAGGCCACCTTGCGCAACCGCATTGCGGGCGCCGAAGCCGTGGCGATCATGAAGGTCGGACGGCATTTACCCAAAATTCGCGCTGTGCTTGACGACCTCGGTCTCACCGACAGCGCAACCTACATCGAACGCGCGACCCTGCCGGAACAGGTTGTCGTGCCTCTCTCACAAGCGCCTGAAAAGGCGCCTTATTTCTCAATGATATTGCTCACCAAAGGGGCTGACCCGTGGCTGTAAAACCTGTAATTCTCGCACTCTCCAAATCCGGCGAACCCACTGCACACACCATCGCAAAGGCGCTCAACTGCGCCGTTCATGGCCGCGAGGGTCGGGTGCAGAACGCTGACGCCTTCTTCGCCAACGCGCTCGATCACACGCGCGATTTGTTTGCGTCTGGAACGCCAATCATTGGCGTCTGCGCCTCCGGTATCCTGATCCGCGGCGTGGCGTCCCAGCTCAACGATAAAACCTCTGAACCACCTGTCGTTTCCGTGTCAGATGACGGCAAGGTCGTCGTTCCGCTCCTCGGCGGGCATCGCGGTGCCAATCGTCTGGCGAAACAGATCGCAGATGCGCTAGGCGCCACTGCCGCAGTGACAACCGCTGGCGATGTCGCGCTGGGTGTTGCTCTTGATGAACCCCCTCTCGGGTATCGCCTGCAAAACCCCCATGACGCCAAATCTGTTATGGCAAACCTGCTGTCCGGCGGCGGCGTTACATGGTCCGGCACACCGATTTTTGACGCTGATCTTCCGAACGGAAACGACATCGAATTGTGCGTGACTGAGGCCGACGAAACAGGCAGCGAAACGCGCCTCGTCTATCACCCGCAATCCTTCGTATTGGGTCTAGGGTGCGCCCGCAACGCCAGCCCCGAAGACCTCTGGCAGCTTGTGCAAGACACGCTGCACGCCAACAACATCGCCAACGGTGCAATCGCCTGTGTTGCTTCTATTGACCTCAAGGCAGACGAACCCGCGATCATCCAAGCGGCCGAGCGCCTTGGTGTTCCATTGCGTGTGTTCACGGCGGCTGAACTGGAACGCGAAGCATCGCGCCTCGCCAACCCGTCCGACGTGGTCTTCGCCGAAGTCGGCTGTCACGGCGTGTCTGAAGGTGCGGCCCTTGCCGCCGCTGGTCCAGATGCAACCCTGACTGTTGAGAAGTCCAAAACAGCAACCGCCACCTGCGCCATCGCCCGCGCCCCCGAACCGATCACGCAACATGCAGGCCGCTCCCGTGGCCGCTTGTCCGTTGTGGGTATCGGGCCGGGTCAGGCCGCTTGGCGTACGCCAGAAGTATCCCGTCTTGTTGCGGATGCTGAAGAACTGGTGGGTTATGGCCTTTACATCGACCTCCTCGGCCCTCTGGCCGCAGGAAAAACCCGCTCCGATTTTCCGCTTGGCGGCGAAGAAGCGCGTTGTCGTTATGCGCTGGAACAGGCGGCTCTGGGCAAGAACGTTGCTCTCGTGTGTTCTGGTGATGCGGGCATCTACGCGATGGGTGCGCTGGTGTTTGAACTTCTGGACCGCGCTGAAAACGAAGAAGGCGTCAGTGATGCCGCCCGCCGCGTCGAGGTTGTCTGTTCCCCCGGTGTCTCTGCCTTGCAAGGTGCAGCCGCCCGCGCTGGTGCGCCGCTGGGCCATGACTTTTGTACCATCAGCCTGTCAGACCTCCTTACGCCGCGCGATGACATCATCCGCCGCCTGAACGCGGCTGCACAGGGCGATTTCGTCATCGCTTTTTATAACCCCGTGTCCAAGACCCGCCGCACATTGCTGGCCGAAGCACGCGACATCCTGCTGCAATACCGCCCCGCCGACACCCCCGTGATGCTGGCCTCCAACCTTGGTCGTCCGACAGAACTTGTGCGTTACCGGCGCCTTGACGAACTCGAGGTGGATGAAGTTGATATGCTCACTGTGGTTCTCATCGGCTCCTCCAACTCACGGCTCGCGCAGCTGGGGACCGGTCCACGTATGTTCACGCCGCGCGGCTATGCCCGCAAGATCGACGGCGACTTAACCGCGAAACGCGACGACCCCTATATCCCAGAAGAGGCCACACAATGACCGTCTATTTCATCGGCGCAGGGCCGGGTGATCCTGAACTCCTGACCCTCAAAGCCGCCCGTTTGATCAAAGCCTGCCCCGTGTGTTTATTTGCTGGAAGTCTTGTTCCAGAGGAGGTGGTTTCCATTGCGCCGGAAGGTGCGCTGGTCATGGATACGGCGCCAATGCATTTGGATGAAACCCACGCTGAAATCGTTAAGGCCCATGCAAAAGGCCAAGACGTCGCGCGTGTGCATTCCGGCGATCCATCGCTGTATGGGGCCATCGCGGAACAAATCCGTCGCCTCAAGGCCGATGGAATCGATTATGAAATCATCCCCGGTGTGCCGGCCTATACTGCGGCTGCGGCGGCGCTTGGCCAAGAACTCACCGTGCCGGAAGTTGCGCAATCCATCGTGCTGACGCGCATGTCGATGAAATCCACGGGCATGCCAGCGGGTGAAACCCTCGACAATTTCGGTCGCACGGGGACGACCCTTGCGATCCACCTTGGCATCCGCGCGCTACGTGAAATTGAACGCCAATTGATCCCACATTACGGGGCGGATTGCCCTGCCGCCGTGATTTATCGCGTGGGCTGGCCGGACCAGCTTATCATTCGCGGTACGTTGTCGGACATCCGCGCGAAGGTTCGGGATGCAAAAATCACCCGTACGGCACTGATTCTGTTGGGGCCAGCCTTGTCAGATGATCACGGATTCCCTGACTCCGCATTGTACGATGCGGCCAAACCCCACGTATTAAGGCCCAAAGTCAAAGCCTGACCCAAATGCCGCAACGCAGCGGAAGGTTAACTTGACCGAAACCATTTATCCGCCATGCTTTGCGTCATTGGATGGGGAATACTATGCTGGAATCACTGCCACAATCGATCCGGACTGAGCTTCACGCAGCCCAGTCCAAAGCTGCGACAAAGAAAACCCGTCTGCGGGTTGAGGTGAATGGCGAAAGCTACAAAATTGAACGCATGACAAGCACGGGCTTTGCGCTTGGTCTCGACGATGCGCCGAAACTGCGCGGCCTCGTGGACATCTATGATGGCGGGCACCACGTCAGCCAATGCCTGATCGTCGCTGCCGCACAAGAGGGCGGCCAAATGGTCTACGAATTTAAGCGCAACACAGCCGCAAATGACGGCGCACCGCTTGATTTTGAACGTATCAAGGATGCGCCGATCGCGTTGTTAGGCCGCTAACCTACTGTAAATCGCCGAATGCTTTTGCAAGCCGGTCAACGGCTTCTTGAATTTGTGCGCGTGGCGCGGCGAGGTTGAAGCGTAGGAAATTGTCGCCACCCGTCCCAAATGTCGGCCCGTGGTTCACAGCAATCTTCGCATCCGATTGGACGCGGTCCGTAAATTCGTCGCGCGACATGCCGGTTCCGCTGAAGTCGACCCACGCAAGATAGGTGGCTTCCAGCGGCATAGACGCCAGACCAGGTATGGCAGCTACGCCCGCATCAAAGAGTTTGCGGTTCTCGTCCAGATAGCTGAGTAACTCATCAACCCACGCGGCCCCTTCAGGCGAATACGCCGCCTCTGCCATAAACAAGCCAAAACTGTTTGGCGACATGCCCAGCGCCGCCATACGTGCGCCAAACGCACTGCGCATGTCGGGGTCCTCAATGATGACATTGCCGCTGTGCGACCCTGCAATGTTAAACGTCTTGGTGGTCGCCGTCATCGTGACGAGACGGTCTTCAATGCCCTCAATATGCGCCATCGGGATATGCTTATGGCCGGGGAATGTCAGGTCATGGTGGATCTCGTCCGACACCAAAATAAGGCTGTGCCTCTTGGCAAATGCGGCAACCGCCTGCAATTCGCCACGGGTCCAGACCCGCCCGCCTGGGTTATGCGGAGAACACAAAATAACCATACGCTCATTGCCGGTCATCTGCGCGTCATAGGCGTCAAAGTCGAACTCATAGCGGCCAGCATCATTGACCAACGGGCATTCAACGACCTTGCGCCCTGCCGCATTAATCACCTTGGCAAACGCATGATAGACGGGTGTGAACAAGACAATGCCGTCACCCTGCGTGGTAAAGGCATCCACACACATGGCGGTGCCATTCACCAGACCATGCGTTGTGAAAATCCATGACGAATCAATCTTCCAGTCGTGGCGTGTTTCCATCCACCATTGGATCGACGCAAGGTAAGACCTCTCGTCACCGTAATAACCGTAGACCCCGTGATCGTGCATTTTTTGCACCGCGTCTTGCACGCAAGCAGGCGGCTGAAATTCCATGTCTGCAACCCACATCGCAATGCCATCTTCGGCATCGACACCGTAAATTTGCTCCATCATGTCCCATTTAACGCTATGGGTGCCGCGACGGTTGATGGGGGTGTCAAAACTCATGAAAATACTCCTTTTTTAGCAAGCTAGCTTTATGTTCGGCGGACGCAAGCCCTTCTACCGCGCTGCGCCGTGTTGCAAGCAGCCCTTGTACGTCTTACATGGGCGCCATGACATTACGCTCCATCCTGATCCACCCCGACCCGCGCCTGAAATCTTCGGCTGACCCTGTTGCCGCTGTCGATAAGGGCATTCGCGCGCTGGCAGACGACATGCTGGAAACGATGTATGACGCGCCTGGTATCGGCCTCGCCGCGCCACAGATCGGAATCCTGCAACGGATGCTTGTGATGGATTGCGTAAAAGACGAAATGGCGACGCCAGAACCGATGGTTCTGATCAATCCGCGCGTGCTGGCGTCCTCTGAGGAAACCAACGTCTACGACGAGGGCTGCCTATCCATTCCCGATCAATACGCCGAAGTCGAACGCCCAGCGTCGGTGAAGGTTGAATGGACGGACCTTGATGGGAAAACCGTTCAACAGGATTTTGATGGGCTTTGGGCGACCTGTGTGCAGCATGAAATCGACCACCTGAACGGCAAGCTTTTTATTGATTACCTCAAGCCGTTAAAACGCCAGATGATCACCCGCAAAATGCAAAAGCTAAAGCGTGAGATCGCTCGGGGCAACGCGTAGCACCTTTCGCGAGCCCACCAAAACCAAAGGCCGATTATGTCACATAGACCCTTCATCCCGTGGCCCGCCAAGGTTCTGCGCACATCCGCCGCGGAAGTTCCTGAAATTACCGATGATATCCGCGCGCTCTGGGACGAGATGGTTGAGGCAATGAACGCCATGCCCGGTGTCGGCCTCGCTGCGCCGCAACTTGGTGTGCCTTTGCGCCTCGCGGTTGTTGATGCATCAGACAAACGCGGCCAAGCGGTTCGCATGGCCAACCCGACCATCCTTCATGCAAGTGCCGAGATGCGCCTGCACGAGGAAGCCTCGCCAAACCTGCCCGGAGTGGCCGCGTCTTTTGAACGCCCCCGCGCCGTGACCGTTCGTTTCATGAACGAAGCAGGCGTCTATGACCGCCAAGATTTTGTCGGCCTTTGGGCGACCAGCGTTCAACATCAGATCGACCATTTGGATGGGAAGATGTACTTTGACAATCTGAGCCGCACCAAACGCGATATGTTGATCAAAAAGGCGCATAAATTGCGCTAAGGAGAAGAACGTCATGCGCATTGTCTTCATGGGAACGCCTGATTTTTCGGTGCCGGTTTTGGACGCATTGGTTGATGCGGGCCATGAAATCTGTGCGGTCTACTCCCAACCACCCCGCCCCGCAGGTCGCGGAAAGAAAGATCGCCCTAGTCCCGTCCAGTCCCGCGCCGACGCACTAGGACTTGAGGTGCGCCACCCCGTGTCTCTCAAAACGGATGAAGCACTTGCAGACTTCACAGCACTGGACGCCGACATAGCGGTCGTGGTCGCCTATGGTCTGATCCTGCCTCAAACCATCTTGGATGCGCCCACCAAGGGCTGCCTCAATATCCATGCCTCCCTGCTTCCACGCTGGCGCGGAGCCGCCCCGATCCACCGTGCGATCATGGGGGGGGACGCAAAAACCGGCGTGTGCATCATGCAGATGGAGGCAGGTCTCGATACGGGGCCGGTATTACTGCGCCGTGAAATCGACATCGAAGAAAACGAAACAACGGGCGCTTTGCACGACCGCCTTAGCGCGTTGGGCGCAACTGCGATTGTGGATGCGCTTAATGCATTGCCAGACCTAACACCCGTGATCCAACCCGAGGACGGCGTCACCTACGCCGCAAAAATCGACAAAGCCGAAGCACGCGTCGACTGGACGCAAACATCAGCCCGTATCACCCGTCAAATCAACGGGCTCTCCCCTTTTCCAGGTGCCTGGTCTGTAGCTGACGGCGAACGCATTAAATTCCTGAACGCCAGTCAATCACCCCAGACCCTCACGTCGGGCGACGTCAGCACAACCGATGGTCTCCACATCGGAACATCCGACGGCGCCGTTGAAATCCACACCCTTCAAAGAGCAGGCAAAAAAGCCGCCCCTGCACGCGATGTGCTCCAAGGCTGGGCACCACCTTCGCGCCTGGCCTGATCTTCTTTGGCTCTTAAATACTCTCTTTCTTGCGCACCGCAGGTGCGCCCCCGCTCGCTGCAAGCGTAATCTGCTAACCCTTGAACGGTTCCATACCGGCTCGTGCCAGTTCATCGGCCCGTTCATTCTCGGGGTGGCCTGCGTGCCCCTTAACCCATTCCCACGTCACATCATGGCGATCTCGCGCGTCATCCAGACGTTGCCAAAGATCAATGTTCTTGATCTCACCGCCCTTTTTCTTCCAGCCTTTCGCCTTCCAACCATAGATCCACTTGGTGATCCCGTCTTTGACGTACGAACTGTCCGTTACAACTGTCAACGTGCTGGCTGACGACAACGTCTCAAGCGCGTTAATAGCGGCAAGCAATTCCATCCGATTGTTGGTCGTATGGGCTTCGCCGCCCTTCAATTCACGCTCTTTCACGACGGTGTCACCATCCCGCGCAATCAGCACGGCACCCCATCCACCGGGGCCGGGGTTTCCGCTACAGGCTCCGTCTGTGTATGCATAAAGATCAGCCAATTTTGCGCGCCCTCATGGTGACGAACGGATCGTTGGTTCCAGCCATTCCGACGTCTTCTCCTTCTCGGATTGCGATCACCGCAAAGCCAGCGTCTTGCAGCAAACTTTGCAATTCCTCAACTGTTACGAAGGAATAGAGCCGCTCGATACGGTCGCGTTTCTCACCTGCTCCGGTCTTCATTGCGACGTGAAATACTCCGCCGTCTCGCAACGCCGTAGCGACGGCAGCGAAGTGGCGGGGCAAATCTGCTCTGGGCGCGTGAAGCAATGAAAAATTTGCCCAAACCCCATCATAAGCACCCACCATATCCAGCTCCGCAAAGCTGAGCTGCCGTGCTCCAATGTCATGGGTTTTATTTGCCAAATCGACCATACCTTTGGATGCATCAACAGGGTCCGGCCGAAAGCCCAAAGCGCGCATTTGAACCGACGCACGCGCAGGGCCGCAGCCAAGGTCCAGCACGTCTGCACCGTTTGGCAGCAACGCCAAAAAGTCCGATAACGCGGTACTGGCCGCGCCGCTGTTCAAGCAGCTGTCGTACTGGGCCGCCGATTTGTCATAGAATGCGATGGTTTTCGGGTCTGTCATGTGGCGCGCACCTCCACAGGTTCCCGCAATACACGCGGCACTTTGAATTCGACGTTCTCGACCGCGGTTTCAACCTGTTCAACGGTCACATCGTATCGCTCTTTGAATGCGTCGATCACTTCGTTGATCAAAACCTCGGGCGCGGATGCCCCTGCCGTGATGCCGATGCTTTTGATGCCATCTAATGCACGCCAATCTATGTCCGTGCCACGCATCACCAGTTGCGAATAGGCACAACCTGCCTTTCGACCAACCTCTACCAGACGTTGCGAATTGGACGAGTTCGGAGCGCCGACAACCAGCATCGCATCCGCCAATGGCGCCATCGTTTTGACGGCTTCTTGGCGGTTGGTGGTCGCGTAGCAAATATCTTCCTTGTGTGGCCCAACAATTGCAGGAAACCGCGCGTTCAGTGCGTCCACGATATCTGCCGTGTCATCTACTGACAAAGTGGTCTGGGTTACGAACGCCAGCTGTTCAGGGTCACGCACATTAACGTCCGCAACGTCCTCGACGGTTTCAACCAACAGCACTTCGCCGTCCGGCAATTGCCCCATAGTTCCCACCGTTTCAGGGTGGCCTGCGTGCCCGATCATGATCATCTGTAACCCGTTGTCCGCATGGCGCTGAGCCTCGATATGCACCTTGGAAACCAACGGGCAAGTCGCGTCGACGTAGACCATTTCACGCGCGCTGGCGGCGGCGGGTACTGACTTCGGCACCCCGTGTGCGCTGAAAATGACAGGTCGGTCGTCGGGGCACTCTTCCAGTTCCTCAACGAAGATCGCGCCCTTTTCTTTCAGGTCATCCACGACGAATTTATTGTGCACGATCTCATGGCGCACGAAGACAGGCGCCCCCCATTTTTCGAGCGCCAGTTCAACGATTTTGATCGCACGGTCCACGCCCGCGCAAAACCCGCGCGGGGCGGCCAAGTATAGCGTAAGGGGGGCTTTGTTCACGGCGCATTACTCGCTTTGAAGGGTGTTGACCCGTCCTACTGAATTTTGCGCCGAGCGTCCATCCAGCGGTTAATCATTGCGTCGTTAGAACTTGCACAGCGTAAACGAAAACGGGCGCCCCGAAGGACGCCCGCAATCTTTATTCTTCTTCGTCCGCAGTTTCGGGTGCCGGCTCTTCTCGCGGCTCGCGCGTTGGGCGGCCAATGACATCGCGCAACTCATCCAGTTCGATGAAGTTATCGCACTGTCTGCGCAACTCATCCGCAATCATCGGCGGTTGGCTGCGGATAGTCGAAACCACTGAAACCCGCACACCTTTGCGTTGGAGTGTTTCAATCAACGGACGGAAATCACCATCACCGGAGAAAATCACGATGTGATCGACGTGCGGCGCAAGTTCCATCGCATCCACGGCCAGTTCAATGTCCATGTTGCCTTTGATTTTGCGACGCCCCATTGAATCTGTGAATTCTTTGGCGGGTTTAGTCACCATCGTGAACCCGTTGTAATTCAACCAGTCCACCAATGGGCGAATCGGTGAGTACTCGTCGTTCTCGAGCAGGGCCGTATAGTAAAATGCGCGCAGCATTTTGCCACGGCGCATGAATTCCTGACGGAGCAATTTGTAGTCGATGTCGAAACCTAGTGATTTCGCTGCCGCATACAAATTCGATCCATCAATGAAGAGCGCAAGGCGCTCATCACGATAAAACATGACAATTAGTCCTTTCAAATCCGCCAGACCGGTGGGAACTATGTGAGTGGTTTTGTTCCGGCAAAGCAGGGTTACATGTAAGGGATTTGTGACGTGCCGCAAGTGTTACAATTTGAAGCAGGCAAGAAAATGGTTATTGCGGTTGGGTCTAACAGTCCATCGCGTGCTGGCGACCCCCGTTTGACGGTTCTGGCCGCGATTGCGGCGCTTGGTGACCTGTTTGGCGATGTCTGTGCTAGCAAACTTTACCAAACCCCTGCTTTCCCTACGGGGTCGGGGCCTGACTTTGTGAACGCGGCTTGCTCATTTTATACGGACATGCCCGCAGAAGACGTCCTGTTGGCGTTACACGCAATAGAAGCGGAGTTCGGCCGCGAACGGGTGGCCCGTTGGGGTGAACGAACGCTGGATTTGGATTTGATCGCCATTGGCGACCTTGTTTTACCGGATGTAGAGATATTCAATCACTGGCGAAACCTTCCAATTGAAGACCAAAAAAAGCAAGCGCCGGACGCTTTAGTCCTGCCGCACCCACGCGTTCAAGATCGTGCCTTTGTGCTCGTGCCGATGGCGGATATTGCGCCAGATTGGGTGCATCCGGTTCTGGGGCTATCCACCGCTGAAATGCTTGCGCAACTGCCCGCATCAGAACGAGATGAAATCCAAGCGATTTAAGGCGGAAATCGGGTTGTATTATAGCTGTCAAGCGACTAGATAGCGCTTTCTGAACACCTATTTTTCCGACTGATTGGAGTGCCCTATGGCCCGCGTGACCGTTGAAGACTGCGTTGACAAGGTTCCGAACCGCTTTGAGCTGGTAATGCTCGCGGCGCACCGTGCGCGTGAAATTTCCGCTGGTGGTGCTTTGACCGTCAGCCGTGACAACGACAAAAACCCTGTCGTTTCCCTGCGCGAAATCGCTGAAGAAACACAGACCGCGGACGATCTGCGTGAGCGCATGATCGAAGCGAATCAGACCCAGATTGAAGTCGATGAACCCGAAGAAGACAGCATGGCGCTTCTTATGGGTGGTGGATCTCCTGAGGCTGATAAGCCTGCAGAAGACGATCTTTCCGAAGAAAAACTTCTTCGTGCATTGATGGAAGCTCAGGGTCAAAAATAAACCCTGCATGAATAAGGTTGCTCGACCAGCATGATCAATTCCGATGATCTGATCATCACCTCTGAAGATTTGATCGCGCTGGTCCGCGCCTATAACCCTAAAACGAACGCAGCGCTGATCGCTGATGCTTTTGTATTTGGGGCTGAGTCCCATGAAGGCCAGTTTCGCCATTCCGGCGAAGCATATTTCACCCACCCCATTGCCGTTGCCTGCATCCTTGCTGAACAGCAGATGGATGATGCGACAATTATTACCGCGCTTCTTCACGACACGATTGAAGACACCGGTGCGACCTTCGCCATTGTCGAAGAACGGTTCGGACGCGAGATCGCCGATCTTGTTGATGGCGTAACCAAGCTCACGAACCTTCAGGTCAATTCCCACGAAACCAAACAGGCGGAGAATTTCCGCAAGTTGTTCATGGCCACGTCGCGTGACTTGCGTGTGACGCTTGTGAAGCTCGCGGACCGCTTGCACAATATGCGCACGATCAAGTCTATGCGCGACGACAAGCAGGCCCAGAAAGCCCGTGAAACGATGGATATCTACGCGCCGCTTGCAGGTCGTATGGGTATGCAGTGGATGCGTGAAGAACTCGAAGACCTCGCGTTTCGCGTTCTCAATCCGGAAGGGCGCAATTCCATCATCCGGCGTTTCATCACGTTGCAACGGGAAACCGGCGATGTAGTGGCAAAGATTCAGTCGGATATGGAATTCGAACTGGATAAGGCAGGTATTACCGCCGACATCTACGGACGTGCAAAGAAGCCCTATTCAATTTGGCGTAAGATGCAGGAAAAGGAACAAGGGTTCTCCCGCCTGTCCGACATCTATGGCTTTCGTATCATCACGCAGTCGGAATCCGAATGTTATGCAGCGCTTGGCGCAATTCACCAACGTTGGCGCGCTGTGCCTGGTCGCTTCAAAGACTACATCAGCCAACCGAAATCCAACGGTTACCGTTCAATTCACACCACAGTTTCCGGACGTGACGGTAAGCGTGTTGAGGTGCAAATTCGCACGGTTGAAATGCATGAAGTCGCCGAAGCCGGCGTCGCTGCCCACTGGTCCTACCGTGAAGGTGAGCGCGTTGAAAACCGGTTCGCTGTTGATCCGGCTCGCTGGATTGCACAACTCACCGAGCGTCTCGATGAGGACCACGACCACTCCGAATTCCTCGATCTGGTCAAACTAGAAATGTATCAGGACCAAGTGTTCTGCTTCACCCCCAAGGGCGACGTTATCAAACTGCCCCGCGGTGCCACGCCGATCGACTTTGCCTACGCCATCCACACCCGTATTGGTCACGCTTGCGTTGGTGCCAAAATTGACGGGCTGCGCGTGCCGCTTTGGACCCGTGTTAAGAACGGCCAGTCGGTTGAGGTCATCACCGCGGATGGGCAAACACCGCAGGCGACATGGATTGATATTGCGGTCACAGGCCGTGCGAAGACTGCAATTCGTCGGGCGCTTCGTGAAGAAGACCGCGCACGATTCATTTTGCTGGGCCGCGAGCTCGTGCGTGTTGGATTTGAGAACGTCCAAAAGAAAGCCACAGACAAAGCCCTCCGGACCGCAGCGAAGGCGCTTGGGATTCTCTCTGTCGATGACCTGTTGGATCTTGTTGGTTCAGCTGAAATTCCGTCACGTGATGTCGTGTCTGCAATCTATCCGGAGCTCGCAGTTTCCGAAGGTATCGAAATTGAATCGCGGCGCGCGGTCATCGGTCTCGGCGCTGGGCAGTCGCATCGCCTTGCACAATGTTGCCAACCTATTCCGGGCGAACGCATCGTCGGCATAACGTCGCGCGGCCAAGGTGTCGTGGTCCATGCCATTGATTGTGATGTCCTTGCCGATTTTGAAGATCAGCCAGACCGATGGATCGATCTTCATTGGCAAGAAGGTAAACACTCCGCGACCAATACAATCACGTTGGAAATGACGATCACCAATGACGCGGGTGTATTGGGGCGAATCTGCACGCTTATTGGCGAAAATGATGCAAACATATCCGATCTGGTGTTCATTGATCGTAAGCCGGACTATTTCAGGTTGCTGATCGAGGTTGACCTGCGCGATGTAGAACATATGCACATCGTGATGACCTCACTTGAGGCCGATACGAATGTTGCCGAAATTGCACGGCACCGCGACCCTGGCCGTGCAGGACAGGTACAACGACAACGATAACGGGCGAAAGCCAAAGGAGATCAGGTGGTCTTCAGACGCAGAGACAGACGCCCCCTTTGGCGAGCGGTGTACGAGGTTTTCTGGCCGCGTGGTGGTTGGGGACGCGCGGCGCAATACGTCAAACATCGCGTGCGCCGACTTCCAGATACACCCGAGAAAATTGCACGCGGCATATGGGCGGGCGTTTTCACGACCTTCTCACCTTTTTACGGGCTTCACTTCCTGTTTGCCGTGCTAATTGCGATGATCATGAGGGGCAATATCCTCGCGTCTCTCATGGCGACGTTCTTTGGCAATCCGTTAACGTATATCCCGATCGCATACGCGTCTCTGACGACGGGGCATTGGCTGCTTGGCACACGTCTTGATCGCTCGCTTCTGGCGGACCCAAGTCGGGAAACCTGTGGCATCGGTTGTCAGTTCAATAATGCCGGCAGTGACCTTTGGCACAACTTCAAGGCGATATTCACGGATGACAAAGCGGATTGGCATGGCCTTTCGGAGTTCGGCTCAGAGGTTTTCCACCCCTATTTGGTCGGGGGGATCATCCCTGGAATTATCGCAGCGACAATCTCTTATTCCCTTTGTGTTCCGTTGATCCGCGCCTATCAGAACAGCCGTCGTAAGGCTCTGCGAGCGAAACTCAGCCAATTGAAGAATCCGGCTGACGGCGAATAATTCCCCCGCTACAGTCAGACCAGTAGAAAGGGGTACTTATGTCCAAATTGCGTTTAGGTGTGAACATCGACCACGTTGCGACGGTGCGTAATGCGCGTGGTGGAAACTCGCCGGACCCTGTGCGCGCAGCGAAGCTCGCAGAAGAAGCGGGTGCCGATGGTATCACAGCCCATTTGCGCGAAGACCGCCGTCATATCGGGGATGCGGACATTGATGCCTTGATGGACGCCCTGACGGTGCCGCTTAATTTTGAAATGGCGGCAACGGATGAAATGCAAAAGATCGCACTGCGTCACAAACCCCATGCCGTTTGCATCGTTCCCGAAAAACGCGAGGAACGGACCACTGAGGGCGGCCTTGAAGTCGCCCGTGAGGAAAACCAACTGGCCCATTTTATCGCACCACTGCGCGACGCCGGTTGCCGCGTTTCCATTTTCATCGCCGCTGACCAACGCCAAATCGAAGCCGCGCACCGTATCGGTGCACAGGTTATCGAACTGCACACCGGTGCCTATTGTGATGCTCACGCTGAGGGTGATTTCGCAACCCGTGATGGCGAACTTGAGAAAATGCGCGAAATGGCAGCATTGGCATATTCGCTTGGCCTTGAGGTCCATGCGGGCCACGGTTTGACCTATGAGACCGTCCAACCAATCGCCGCCTTTCCTGAGGTGGTTGAACTCAACATCGGTCATTTCCTAATCGGAGAATCCATTTTCCGCGGTCTTCAACCCGCGATGGCTGAAATGCGCCGGCTTATGGATGAAGCGCGCGCAGCATGATCCTTGGCATTGGCACTGACCTCGCAAATATTGAACGCATACAAGGAACGCTGGACCGCTTCGGCGACCGCTTCCGAAACCGCGTGTTTACTGACGTCGAACAGCGCAAAGCAGAAAACCGCAAAGACATTGCAGGCACCTACGCCAAGCGTTGGGCCGCGAAAGAAGCCTGTTCAAAGGCGCTTGGGACGGGCCTGCGCATGGGAATTTCATGGAAAGACATGGCCGTCACCAACATGCGAACAGGCCAGCCTGTCATGGCCGTAAGCGGATGGGCAAAAGAGAGACTTGAGGCCATGACACCGGATGGCTTTGAGGCGGTTATCCACGTGACCTTGACCGATGATCACCCTTGGGCGCAGGCCTTCGTCGTGATTGAGGCCAGACCCCTTACAGATAAGGATACTGCGGGTTGACTAACGCGGCGCAGACCCTCACATAACCCCCACTTTCAATGACGCTAAAATGTTAGGTTCCGCTGTGTGGGCATCCATTAAAGAGACAGTAAAAACAGTAGTTTATGCACTGCTTATCGCGGGCGTTTTCCGAACGTTCCTGTTTCAGCCTTTCTGGATTCCGTCTGGGTCGATGAAAGAAACGCTGCTGATCGGCGATTTCCTGTTCGTGAACAAGATGGCTTACGGCTATTCCTACGCCTCTTGCCCGTCGATCATCATTCCGCGTTTTGGCATTGATGTAGACGCAGAAGACTTCTGCGGCGCGTTCAAAGGCGGCAATGACCGTCTGGTGGGATCAGAGCCCGAGCGCGGCGATGTCGTTGTATTCCGCCACCCTGTGACAGGCCGTGATTTCATCAAACGCGTCATCGGTCTGCCGGGTGATACCATTCAGGTGCAAGAGGGCATCATCATCCTCAACGGCACTGAAGTCCCACAAACAGACGCAGGTCTGTTCGCCGAAACGATGGAACATCAGGGCAGCGCCGGAAACTTGCCGCGCTGCGCCAATGGTGCTGTCGGCCTTGGTTCGGAGTGCCTCAAGCAACGGTTCACTGAAACGCTTCCGAATGGTGCTGAATACACGGTGCTGAACATCGGTGATCGTGACCTCGACAACACTGGTATTTTTACCGTCCCAGAAGGCCAGTACTTCTTCATGGGTGATAACCGCGACAACTCTTCTGACAGCCGCGTTCCGCAGATTTCGCGCGGCGTTGGCTTCGTCCCATATGAGGACATTGTTGGTCGTGCGGATCGTATCATGTTCTCCTCGTCCGGCCGTTCGCTTTTGGCGTTCTGGACGTGGCGCTCAGATCGTTACTTCAAGGCCGTCGAGTGAAACTGTCCGGTCCACTTCGCGAATTTCAAGACAGGCTCGGCCACGTTTTTGCCAAGCCTGACCACCTGATACGCGCCGTGACCCATTCGTCCATGTCCTCGCCCCACCGTGACGACAACCAGCGCCTCGAATTTCTCGGGGATCGGGTCCTTGGCTTGGTCATGTCCGAAGCGTTATTGAATGCCGATGTAAACGCGCCTGAAGGCCTGCTCGCGCCGCGATTCAACGCGCTGGTGCGCAAAGAAACCTGCGCAGATGTTGCCCGCCAGATTGACCTTGGTGCCGTGCTGAAACTTGGTCGTTCCGAAATGCTGACAGGTGGCCGCCGCAAAGAAGCGCTGTTGGCGGACGCGATGGAGGCCGTGATTGCGGCCATCTATGTTGACGCAGGTTTCGAAGTTGCCCGCGACCGCGTCGTTGCGATGTGGGGTGATCGTATTACCAACGTCGAAGAAGATGCGCGGGACCCAAAAACCGCGTTGCAAGAATTTGCGCAAGGGCAGGGCGAGACGCCACCGTCCTACGTCGAAATTGCCCGCAGCGGTCCAGATCACGCGCCGTTATTTACCATCGAAGCCCGCCTGCAATCAGGCGCAACCGAACAAGCTCAAGCGCCCAGCAAACGCCAAGCAGAACAAGCCGCAGCCAAAGCCCTTTTGGACCGCGTGCAAGGAGAAACCAAGTGAGCGAAGCCCCCCAACAACGCGCAGGTTTTGTCGCCCTCATTGGTGAACCCAACGCGGGCAAATCGACCCTGCTAAACCGCATGGTCGGCGCAAAAGTGTCCATCGTGACCCATAAAGTGCAAACGACCCGCGCCCGCATTCGCGGTGTCGCAATCGAGGGCGACAGCCAGATCGTGTTCGTAGACACACCAGGCCTTTTCGCCCCCAAACGCCGCCTTGACCGTGCAATGGTCGCCGCCGCGTGGAGCGGCGTGTCTGACGCTGACGTTGTGGTTCTGATGATCGAAGCCCACCGTGGTATCACCAAGGGCGTTGAGGCGATTTTGGAACGGCTGAACGACGTCGGAAAAGGGCGCACCGTGGCGCTTGCAATCAATAAGATCGATCGTGTTGAAGCCGAGGTTCTGTTGGGACTAACGAAAGACCTCAACGATCGTTTTGAATTTGCAGAGACGTTTTTGATTTCCGCTGAAAAAGGCCACGGCACCCATCACCTGCGCCAATGGCTCGCGGGTTTGATGCCTGTTGAACCGTGGCTTTATCCTGAAGACCAAATCGCGGACCTGCCCATGCGCATGATCGCCGCCGAAATCACCCGTGAAAAACTAACCCTGCGTTTGCATCAGGAACTCCCCTATCAGCTGACCGTTGAGACCGAGAACTGGGAAGATCGCAAAGACGGTTCCTGTAAGATCGACCAGCTGGTCTACGTCATGCGTGACGGCCACAAGGGTATCGTGCTCGGTTCGGGCGGCGAAACGATCAAGGCCGTAGGCAAAGCCGCCCGCGAAGAATTGGTCGAATTTCTGGGCCGCAAAGTGCACCTGTTCATTCAGGTCAAAGTGCGTCCCAACTGGCTTGAGGATTCCGAACGCTATTCAGAAATGGGCCTGAACTTCAAAGACGGAAACGAATGAGTGCACGCCTCACATCTGATGTCTGGGTGTCAGCCTACCTGACACGGCTGCGGCTCGTCGAAATTCCTGTTTTTGTTACCCGTAAGGGCGACGCGACTGCGGGGTCTGTTCTGGTCAAGCTCAACACATTGGACGGCAATGCAAAGGCGTTTCAGCGCCAGTTCGACTTGATGTCAGGCGCTCGCGAGTGGGTGGTTCTGGCTGAGGGACCGGAAGAAGACGTCGACGTCTCGCTAAACAAACAGGCCAGTTTTGACCCTGACCTTTGGGTCCTTGAGGTTGAGGACAAACAGGGCCGTCATTTGCTTGATGATCCGTCCTTGGCATAGGGTAGCGCCATGATTGAATGGCGCGATGAAGGGGCTTTGCTGAAGGTCCGCAAACACGGCGAAAACTCCGCAATTATTGAGGTGTTCACCCCCGGCCGCGGTTTAACCGCCGGTATCGTGCGCGGTGGCACCAGCCGTAAAATTGCCCCCATGTTGCAACCCGGTGCGCAGCTTGCAGTGACGTGGAAAGCGCGGCTTGAGGATCACTTGGGCAGCTTCACAGTTGAACCCGTGCGCAGCCGTGCCGCGCAAGTGATGCAAGACCGCCTTGCGCTGGCAGGGCTGAACGCGGTGACAGGGATACTGTCCTTTGTCCTGCCCGACCGCGAGAAACACGTTCCCCTTTATACCCGTACAATCGCGCTGCTTGACCTGCTTGGCCAAAACGATGTCTGGCCTCTTGCCTACCTGCAATGGGAAGTCGCGCTGCTCGAAGAAATGGGCTTCGGAATGGACCTGTCCGCCTGTGCTGTGTCGGGGCTGAACGATGATCTGTTCTATGTCTCACCACGCACGGGCCGTGCGGTTTCGCGGCTGGCTGCGGGCGATTGGGCCGACAGGCTTCTGCCGCTCCCGCATGTCTTGTTGGGAAAGGGCGATGCGGATATTGGCGAAATCGTCAGGGCATTGCGCACCACAGGCCACTTCTTGAACAACCACCTCGCTAAATCTTTGGGGGACCGGAAAATCCCAGAAGCACGTCAGCGCTTGATCGACACGATGAAACGGCACGCTTAGCGCGCGACGAAGATCATCTCGCGGCCATCGGTGTTGGACAGAATTAACGTGTCACCGGATACTTCGGACAACGTCATTTCCTCAAGCGCGGCGAAGAATACGCTTTCAAGGTTCAGGTCAGGGCAGGCCATACGCGTTGCCCCGATGCCGTCTAACGCGAACCAAGGGTAGTCTGCCGTCTGTGTGGCAAAGTAACGATTGCACGGCGCTTGCCCCGCGACTCTCCCTGGTTCGGGGAAGGCAATCGTGGCGGTGCCATCGAACGGCGCTCCGTCGATTTCGACTAAATGGTACTCTGCCGTTGGTTCAACAAAGCCCGAAATACTCTCATCAGGAACGCAGGCGGAGGCAAACAGAAGCGGTAGCAATGCGGTAATTATTTTGAACATGTTGGCAGTTTACGCGGACCCAATGACAATCAAAAGGTGGTTTGGAACTACGGCTCCCCGCGCGAAGCATCTGAGGTCGCAATGAGCGACTGTGAAGGCTACAGGATG
>Ga0209121_10001499_pt1 | contig 24411 bp, 24 predicted proteins | sample Cruoilmetagenom3_FD_187292 | JGI IMG/M metagenome (GOLD analysis project Ga0209121, IMG submission 187292) | Oil polluted marine microbial communities from Coal Oil Point, Santa Barbara, California, USA - Sample 3 (SPAdes) (version 2) | ecosystem: Environmental > Aquatic > Marine > Oil seeps ... | reverse complement strand
CGGGCCGGTAGGTCAACTCGTCGCGGAAGGGGGCGAAAAAGCGGAAGTAGAAACGGAAGTAAGGATCGCTGATGTGATAGCGCCCCCGCCGGGAGCGCCGCCGTTGGCTCGGGGGAATGGTCACCGGCAACCGCCGCTCGACCAGGCGCAACTCCCGGAGGCGGCCCAGGTAGGCCGATAGGTGGGTCCGCCCCACCAGTGCCGCGTTGGCGATTTCAGACATCGTGTGATGCCCTGCGCCGATAGCCTGGAGGATCGCCAGGTGCGCGCGCGGGTCACGGACCTCATCGTAGAGCAGGAAGGTCGGTTCAGCGATGAACATGCTACCTGGGGCCAGGATGACCCCCCGGATGTTGTCGCTGAGTGAGCGGGCTGGATCGAGCCACTCCAGGTAGGCGGGCACCCCACCCACCACCGCGTAGGCCGCCACCCGCTCCTCCGCCGACCAGCCGGGCAGGAACTCGCGCAGGTCGGCGAAGGTCAGAGGCCGCAGGTGCCACTGACCGGTCAGACGCCCGAAGAGCGGAGATTGGCGGGCTTGCAGCGTCTCCATCGCGTGGACGTGGGAACCACACAGGGCGATGATCGTTTGTTGTGTCTTGAACTGCTGATCCCAGGCGTGTTGGAGCGACGAAAGCATCGCCGAGTCGGCCTCGGCGGCGTAGGTGAACTCGTCCAGGATGAGAATGTGGCGGCGGTCGCCGAGGAAGGCAGCGATAGCCTGCCAGCAGTCAGCCCACGTATCGAAGGTAGGAGCCCGGGCTGGCTCGACGCCCATCACGCGGGCGAAGAGCTTGCGTCGTTGTAGAGGAGAGGGTTCCTTGTCAGCAGCCCAGTACGTATGAGGCAAGCCGGAACCCTCAGCCCAATGACGCAAGAGGACGGTTTTCCCCACCCGCCGGCGTCCGTAGAGGAGGACGAGTTGCGCCGTCGAGGGACGCTCACGCTCCAGTACGGAGTCCAGGAAGGCCAATTCCATCTGGCGGTCTACAAACATCGGTCGTCCTCCCTTTGGTCAATTAAGGCACACGTAGATTAGTATAATCTGCACGTGCCTTATCTTACCACGACCTGGGGGATAGGGCAAGAGAAGCAGATGCCGGCGGCAGGACGGCGACAACCGTCCTGCCGCGTTTGCATTTCAAGTGGAGGTGAAACTTGACCCAAAAGACCATTCCATCTCTCGGCGAGAAGGCATACTGCCCCTTCTACGCCGTTGACCCCGACTCAGGTCTAGTCATGGCCTCGGTGCTGACGACATCCCAGGAGATCGGGCTGCGCGTCGCCGCCCGCCTCGTCGCGGGACAGGCGGTAGTTCTTGAGGACGGAGATGAGGGCGGAATCGTCCTCAAGCGGCAGAAGGACGTCGAGATCCCGCTGCCAAAGGACCCTGCGCAGAGCGATGAAGACACCCCGTCCATCCGCTACAGGGCCTCCTACACCCGCACCCATCCCCTGCGGCTGGAGACCGGCGTGGGCTACGAGACCAGCGTCCTGCACCGGGACGCCACGATGTATGCCGCTCCCAACCACTGGGGCTACCTGCTGCGGCTCTCGGGGAGCAGTGATGAGCAGTTCTGGGCACGGTTCTCTCACCTGTGGGGGCGCGTGACGGGGCTGCTGGCCCGCCTGGCCTGGGCACCATCCTTCGGCTCCGCTCAGGACAGGCCCTTGTGGAACGTGGGGCTCAAGCTGGAGTTGATCGTCCCCGTCCAGACTTTCGGCTGCGAGGGGTAGCAGGACACCACTTATCACTTCCGGCGGGGCAGTTGCCGCTGTTCTGATCCTGATTCCACGCGAGGGAGATGAAACGATGAAAGTCCATCTGGTGCGACACGGCAAATCTGAGCCGAAGCCATCTTGGGCGAGGCCCTATCTCCGCTCGTAATTCTGATTATGCGTTGACATTCCCCCACTTTTGGGCTAGAATCCGGCTGCAACGGGCCGCTATCCCCTCGAAAACCCTTCGCATAAGGCCCGGAACGGAGGTGCTCAATGACCACACTTCTGGAGGAGTTCGCCACGTACCTGCAGGCGCATGATCGCAGTTCCCACACCGTCAGTGCCTACCGCCGGGATGTCCTTGCCTTCTTCACCTGGCTGGCAGAGCAGATCGGCAGGGAGGTTCCGCCGGTAGAGGTGACGCCCTTCGATGTCCAGAAGTACCGCGATCACCTGGTGACCCTGGGCCGGAAGCCCGCCGGCGTCAACCGGCGGCTGGCAGGGCTGCGGGCCTTCTTCACCTGGGCAGTGAGCACCGAATGAGTGGCGTCAAATCCGGCGGCCGAGGTGAAGGGATTGCGCCAGGCCCGGCAGGTACCCAAGGCACTGAGCCAGCAGGACGTGTACAAATTGCAGCGAACCGCTGCTGCGCGGCGGCAACTGGCGGAGGCGAAGGGGGGGAGTGGCAACGTCACCCCGACGGTGGTGGCAGCCCGGCGGGACGAGGCGCTCCTGAACCTGCTGTTGTACACAGGTCTGCGGGTGGCGGAGGCATCAGCGCTACTGATGGAGGACCTGGTACTGAACAAGCGCAGCGGGAAGGTGATCGTCCGTTTAGGGAAGGGGCGGAAGTATCGGGAGGTCCCGCTGCACCGGGAGGCACGGCAGGCGCTGAGGGCGTACCTGGAGGTGCGGTCACAGGAGCAGAGCGAAAGCCTCTTCCTGGGCCAGCGGGGCTCGCTGGGAGCGCGGGGCATCCAGATACGGCTGGCGGCGTTGGGAGAGGCAGCCGGTGTGGAGATGACACCGCATGTGCTGAGGCATACTTTCGCCACGCGGTTGCTGCGAGAGGCAGATGCGGACCTGGTGACGGTGGCGGCGCTCTTGGGGCACAGCAGCGTGGCGACGACGGCGATCTACACGCAGCCCGGTGAGGCAGACCTGGTGAAGGCGGTAGAGGGATTGGCCTGACGGTATGCTGACCAGGATACCAAATCCCTGAGCTAATCGTCAAGATGACTGTTCGCGTTCCCTTGCAAAACCTGTTCCAACAAGCGTTTCTCCCTACGAATTGCCGCGAGCGCCGCGGCTGCGCCCCGTAATGCCTCGCGCTGACCATCCGTCAGCGGAGGTAGATCCAAAGCCGCCAGGCTCTCATCGAACATATCCACGAAAGACCTGGCAATTTCCTCGTCGGTTCGACGTCGTTCGACCATCGCCCCCCTTTCAACCCTCTATAGATTCCCCTGCTATCGCAAAGAGATCCAACTGTCCCGCCTCGCGCTCCCTTTGCCGTTCCTTCTCGGCGTGACGAATAGCACCGTAGGCCCGCTCTGCCTCCTCGTAGGAACAGAATCGGCTCCACCAGGCCAACCTACGCCGCGCCATCTCCACAAAACGCTCCTCCCGCTCCACCATCCGCACTTCGCCCCACCCCGCCAGAAGCGCACCTATCCCCTCTGAGCCCGTGCCCCCGAAGGGGATCAGCAGTCGCCGGGGAGCCCGGTGTGGCGGTGGCAACAGCAACCGCGACAGCCACTCCGCCAAACGCACCGGCTTGACCGTCTGGTGGTCGTTGCGTCGGGGGGCAGGACGGCTGTCCCGTTTTTCCCAGATCGGATCGGCGCAGGTGCAGGGCGTACCGCCGGGCCAACTCCACTTCCAGCACCCGCACCTGGCACAACGTCGGTTGGTCACCAGCGACCCGTCGCGGCTGCCGGACAGACCACACACAGCTTCGACGAGCGGGAGATCGTCCAGCCCCGCCTCCCGCTCCCAGGTGGGGGCTTTGGCGCAGTAAAAGTAGGCAGCCTGTTCCCCCAGGGCCTCGGCGATCCCCTCGGAGATTGCCACGTCCGGCGGCCAGCGTCCGCCCGGGTGGGAAGTCCAGACCGTATCCCCACCTATCCAGGAACGCTCGCCAGCCGGTCTTCCCGCCTCGTCGTGGTGAAGCGGCGAACCGGGAAGACGTGCGCCGTCAACCCAGTAGGCACCCGTCCCGTGCTCCTGTGCCAGGTCACGGCGTCTCATCCCGGCCGGGTAGGGCGACTGGGCGACGACGACGACCTCGTGGGATGGGGCCAGAGCCGTGTGCCAGCCGTGCCACTGCCGCGCCGCTTCCGTCGCCGGCCCTGTCCTGTCCAGCGTGCGGCGACCCGACGCGGTGAAGGCGCCCGGCGCCGCCGTGACCGATGACTCGTCGGCCTGGCGCAGATTCCAGGGCTGGCCATTGGGAGGGTGGTAGCGACCAGTGACGAGCCGCACCCCGGGTGGCAGTTCGTCAGGACCGCAGAATCGCTCGATGAGTTCCAGGAGCAGGCGCAGACGTTCGTCGTCGGGAGGCTCTGCGGGACGTCCCTCACCTACGTAGTCCGGTGATATCCCGCGAACCGCCGCCCGGATCACCGCCCGCCGCTGCTCTGCACTCAGGTCGTGGGAGATGGCGTCCAGCCAGGCCGTAAACGCAGATTGGTCCAGGTCTTTAGCGACGTCCAGGCCCTTGACCATCCCGCTCCCGTAGAGCCAGGCGATCTGCCCCCGGACGGTCCACCCCCCGTTCTCCAAGCCGGCTGCCAGGCGGTGGACGGTGCGCGTGCCTCCAAAGAAAAAGCCCAACGCGCCAGGATGCACCACTCGCGTCAGTGGAGTAGCCCATGTGGTCACCCACTCTTGGTAGGCTCTCATCTGGTCAGGCGTCATCTCGCTCCACGTCGGCGCCGCCCTGTAGCCGCCCAGCCCACCAGCGCGATGAATGCTGCCCTTCCGCCACTGCCCCGGCCGGAATGTGTCCCAGTGGGCATCCATCATCCCAATGCCGTAGGGCGGGTCGCAGAGGACGGCGTGGAAGGGCTGCATCAGCCCTCGTTCCACCGCGACGACAGCCAGGCGCACCCAGTTCAGGAAATCCGCTCTAACGACTCTGTATTGCATGCAAGACCTCCAGGCCTCTGTCCGCGACGTACCAGGGTGATCCCCGGCGTGGCTCTCCGGCGGCCAGTCCTCGTTTCAGCAAATCCAATCTGCATCTACATCGAATACGCTGCCCTCTACTAACTCGACACTGACGTGAGAATGGGAGTCTCCCTCCTCCCCCTCTGTCTGGGCGATGAACTCAAAGCATGCCCTCGGGGACGACGCGATTACGTAGAATGTGCGTCGAGGCGTCTTTCCCTCGTGGTGGTTGTGGAGCTGACTCGGACCGCTCTGCATCCTGTAAAGATGTTTCGGATCACTGTCTCCGGCTACTCTCTGTGCGCTTAGTATCATAACGCTACACGCCCTCCTCCATGGTCTCCTCCCCACACTCCCGGCACACCCTGCGCGTAGTGCTCCCGTTGCGGATGGTGAGCATCCCGCAGCCGCAACGAGGACAGGCCGTCTCCCCATCGGCACCCGGCCCCAGAATGGCAGCGATGAGGCACTGGGCGACGTCAATCCTTCGGGCGGGGTACGTGGCGAAGACGGTGTTGATCGCCTCGGCCAGGTCCCCGGTTGCAGTGTCGCGGTGGCCGACCAGGAAATCTCGCAAGGCAGCGTGGCCGCCCTCCACGAGGATCTCCCGCAGGCAGACCTGCCGGTCCCACTCATCGAGGTCGCTATGGGCCTCATTGGTGGGGGGGGCTTGGTCTTCAGGCTCTGGCTTAGGCCGCTGGGACGCTCGACTGTGCTCCAGTTCCTCCCCATCTCCTGGTTCTATCTGTAGATCTTCTCCCTGCTGTGAAGGTTCTCCCTGCTGGCGATCAGGGGGAGTGTAGGTATAGGTCTGGTCACCTCGTTGGACCGTGCGTTGGGTTTGCATCTGCCCAATTTGGACAGATGCAGCATCCGCACCAGTCGCATCGGTCATCTCTTCTCGCCGGGCGCTACCTACCGTGGTCGGAGAGCAGCCCACCCGCCTGGCGATCTCCCTGTCAGGCCAGTCGGGGTGGAGACCGAGGAGACGGAGGACGGCCGCTTGCTTGTCCTCCCGGCTCATCGGTAGGCCATGCCGGGCGTTGCAGGTCGCGGCGTATTCCTCCGCGTCCCGCCGGCTGCCAGCGTAGATGAGGCACGGGAAGGTGACACAGTCCAGCAACCGCTGCGCCGCCTCGTAGCGGTGGAACCCATCGCCAAGCCACAGCGCTTCCGCCTCTTGGTCCCAAAACACCACCAACGGCGGGAACCTGTCTCCCGCCTGCATCTGGGCGGCGAACTCCTCGATGCGCCCCGGGTCGGTGCCCAGGACACGAACCTGGATGCTCTGGTCGTGTGTGATCTGAGCGAGGGAGACGTCGACCGGGTCTGGGGCCAGGCCGTCCACGTGGGGCCAGTTCCCGCCGCAGAGGGCGGCCAGTGTGTCCAAGACTGCCTGGGCGCGGGTGATCCGCTCGTCGCCGGGCTCGTAGACCGTCTGGGCCTCGGTTGAAGTATCAAGCATCTTCGTTCTCCTCATAACAAACCCGCCACCGAGAGTTCCTGCCACCCAGTTGCTTCTGTGCCCACGGTAGCTCAGCGAGTATGCGGGCGGTGTAGGACTGGCTAATTTGGTGATCGCTAGCCAGTCGCCGGGTAAAGTGAACCCCAGGATGCTGTTTCAGCCATTGTATCAACTTGCCTTTCTTGGTCATTCCTATCTCCATACCGGGTATCAACTTGTGGGCCTTGCCAATATCTCCTATCTCCATCCTCTTAGTTTCATGGAATTTCACTCCCACTAACACCACGGCGGGCCTCGGCGACATCTATAGCAACTTCAACGATCTTTATTGGTGACAGGATTGCCACAGGACAATTGTCCCGATAGAACGCGAAGACGCTGAATTTGTCGTCTGTCCTCACCTCTGTCGCCCCGGTCCACTTGATGATACACGCTGCGCGGTCGGCATCCAGGTATCTAATCTCGTCACTGTCTTCTAGCGCAGGCACTACATACGCAACCTTGTAGCCGTTCCTCGCCTCGCGCCAGCCCAGAATCTCAACCTGGCAGGAGAGCGACCCGACCAGTCGATCCCAAAGACCCCGTATCCTTTCCTCCCCAACCAAGGGGGACTTGCGAGTTTCGTCGACTCTCGCGTACAAATCCTGTGCTCGCTTAGACGAGACAGCATCTGCCCGGAGGATGATGGTACTGTCGCTGATGAACTCAATACCCGGCTCCGAAACGGTGCCGTTCCAAGCCTTCCGGACATTGGTTCGCAGCGCAGAGAGCGGCTTGATTTCCCTGGCCCTCTGCTTCGGGAGTTCCTCCAGCCGCGCCCTCGCCTTCGCCAGCGAGTCTTTGGCCCGCCGCTCTACCGCGGCGGCGGCATCCTGGACCCGCGTTGCCTGTTCCATCAACTCGACCAGGTCTGGAACCTCGCTGCCGTCGAGCGCTTCTATAATCTGGATCCGGCGGCACATCATCTCCGCCCACCCCCGCGCCTGGTCGAGGGTGGTACACGCCACCCTCTCGGGCGACAGGTCGCGCTCCATTTGCTGGATGGCGCTGCGCAACCCGTACTCATCGTTGCTCCATGCCGCCGAGAAGGCATAGGGCAACCGATTCGCCAGAACCTGGCCAACGCGGTAGTCGCCACGAGTACGGCGAGTCGTAGCAATCATTGCCGCTACGATCTGATCGAGCAGCAACTTGGACATCCCGGACATGCACAGCGGATCGTAGAACTGCCTGGACAGTTCGTGCGCAAAATCGCGGCAGGAAGGGGTGGGGACGAGCGTGCTGCCCTGCAACACATGGGCCAGGCCGCCGAGTACCAAATCGTACTCCCTGGCCTCGTCGCCTAAACGCTGTCTGGTGTTCTCAATGCCGTCTTGGAATATCTCGTTCTTCTCCATCAGTTTTCTCTCCTCTGACGTAGATAGGACCCCAGGCCCAGGTCAGCTCATAGCGCCGGACGGTTTTATCGTCCAGGGGCACAGTCGTCACCACCCACGTCCAGACGCCGGTCTTGGCATAGTCGGCATCCACGTACACCGCGCCGGGGACGCTGGCCCATAGGCCGGAGATGGGCCGGTTCCGGCTGGCGTAGACGTGGCCGTGCCAGTAGTCCACTGCGAGTACTCCACTGCGAGTACTCGTGGCAGGCGTGGCAGGCGTGACCGTGCTCGCTGGAGAACTCCAGCGTGCTGGCCAGGTGACGGCCATCTCGCCGCAGCCTTACCAGCCGCTCGAGGCCCATCGCCTCGGCCCACTCCAGAAACCACCACTCATCGTCCGCCCGGCTATCCGGACAAGCGCACGACAGATCGAGGATGACTGGCTTGCCTGTGCGGTCGAAGGCAACCCTCAGTCTGTCCCCGACGGTCCATCGATGGGCGTTGAGCCGACGCAAGCCCCGCTCGATCTCCAGGACGTGCTCTAACCGCAGGGCGTCGGCAGGCCAGTCGTCGGGCACTACCCACGCCTTGCCCCGCACCAACCAGCGGCGGGGCGCGCCGTCTACGGTGATCGTGCCAGATTACTCCACCCGCCAGTTGCGGGGGAACGCGGGCTCCCTGGCCATCATCTCCAGGCACTCGGCTTCCCGGGTGGGCACATGGTAGTCCGCATTGACCCACGGGCGGCCATCCAGCGGCTTCCAGTATTCGGCTCCATCGGGACTGACCCAGACGCCGCCGGTGTGAACACCCTCGGGCAAGTCGCCGTTTGTCTTGCCGTCCAGCCGGGTAAAGCCAGGACCCGGGGGCACGTTCCTGATCTCAATAGGCAAGGCCTTCATCCCAGTGCTCTCCGGCATAGGCCAGCGCCCCAGCCTACCTGCCGTTCCGTTCGTTCATCGAAGGCCGGGGGCGATGGGGCGGATGCGGACCTCCAGTTCGTCGGTCAGCGTCGTCACCCCCGCCCTTCCCAGGACGGTAGCCCGCTCCTCCTCGGTCAGAGCCAGAGCTTCGCACACGTCGGACAACAGAAGCACTACCGGTGCCTCTAGTGCCGTCCACGGCTCCGGCTCCATATCACACTCCATTTGCTGCCGGAAGCGCTGCAGTCGACGAACGACGTCAACCGCGTTCTGGCGCGATGCTGCCCTATGATTCATCGTCTTTCTCCTCTATCCATGCTCGCCGACCGTAAGCCGTCTCCCCGTCCCCGTCGTCTGGCGGCGGTAGTAGTCCGAGGTTCGCCTGTGTTCTACGACGTCCCCCAACTCCTCCAGGAAGTCGAGGATCCCTTCGCAGTCGGGGCCAAGGACGCCCTTGACCTTGCTTTGGATTTCCCCGTCCTCGGTGATCGTGATTTCGATAGTTTGTGGCATCGCTTTGCCTCTCCCTCTATCGGTATGCCCGCAGTTGCAGCCGAATCTCGCCGCTCTGCGACTTCTGTGACGTAACGGTGAGGCCCTTGGCGCGGGCCGCCTTCGTGACGGCATCGAGGGCGTACCGCTGCATGACCTGGTTGAGTATCTGTTGCCCCTGGCTACCCTGGTCGTACTCACTGATGACAGCCTCGATGCTGCCATCGGGGAGCCGGTGAAAGCCCAGGTCATTCGCTCCGCTGCCGACGTGATGTCGCCGAATGACGTACTCGGCGGTCTCGGGGCGGCGGCGGCCCTGCCAGCCGTACAGCGCCAGTCCCTCGCCAGACTCGTATTCGATGCCGAGTTTCTGGCAACCCTCCTGCAATGCCTGGATGAACAGTTGTTCATCCTTGATCTGGGTGGCGACTCGTAGATATTTACTCATCACAGTGTCTCCCTTTACTAGCCGATCTCCAGCGCCCGGCGGGTGGTGGATACCTGGTGACCGCTCTCCTGCCGGCTGCTGGCTGGACGGGCGCGCCTGGCCCACTCGCGCATCCGCGCTACCCCGTCGGCCATCGTGGTGACCAGCGGCACCGTCTCCCCAGCCACCGCCAGCAAGTCCTCGGTCGTGACCTCGCGCTCCCCATCGGCGAACGCCCGCCGAAGCGCGCCCCGGATGACCTTCTCGATCTCACTACCGGTGAAGTCCTGCGTGGCTTGGACGATGGCGTCCAAGTCGAAGTTCTCAGGAGAACGGCCCCGCTTGCGCAGGTGGATGGCCACGATCTCGCGGCGTCCGTCCGGCTCCGGCAGGTCTACGAAAAACACCTCGTCGAAGCGGCGGACCAACTCCGGGCGCAGTTTGCCGATATCGTTCGCGGTAGCGGCGACGAAGACGGAAGACCTCGTCTCCTCCATCCAGGTCAAGATCGTGCCCAGCACTCGCTGGGATGTGCCTCCATCCAACTCACCACCAGCGGCCCCCAGGGCTTTCTCGATCTCGTCCAGCCAAAGGACCGCCGGGGCTACCGCCTCGGCCACCTTGAGAGCGTTGCGTGTCTGGGATTCACTCTGCCCGACCAGGCTCCCAAACAGCGCCCCCACATCCAGGCGGAGAAGGGGCCTGCCCCCCCCTGCGATGGCCTTCGCCGTCAGCGATTTCCCGCAGCCTGGCACTCCGACGATGAGGACTCCCCGCGGCGACTCCAGCCCGTACTTCTGTGCCGTATCAGAGAAGGCCACCTCGGTCTCGCAGCACCACGCCTTGAGCAGGCCCAACCCCCCGACCTCTTCGTATGTGGCTTGTTCGGCGTAATATTCCAGCGCCCCGGACTTGCGGATCAATTGAGCCTTCGCATCCAAGATGACCGGAATGACCCCGGCGTCCAATCGCTTGGTAGCGATCACGGCCTAGCCCAGCACTGCCTCTGCCTCGATCAGGCTCAACCCCTGGAGAGCACGGACAATCGTTTCGGTGTTGCCGTTCAGGTCGACGGCTGCTGAAGATTGGTCGATCAGATCGTCAGCGAATTGATCTAGCAGGTCGGTGAGTTCCGAAGGGCCAGGTAGGGGAAAGTCCACCAAGGTCACATCTTTCTCAAGATCGGGTGGCACAGTGAACGTAGGGCTGAGCAATACCAGTGTCTGGTGGCGCATGGGCAACTCGCAGGCCAGGTCGCGCAGCAGCCGCACAACTACCGGGTCTTCCAGGTAGCGGTGCAGGTCCTTGAACACAAAGATAGCCCGAGGGCCTGCGGGCTGCTCGGCGGTGGGCGTGCCGAGGTCGAGGACGTGGCGCAGCGCCGCGACCGGGTCGGCCAGGCTCTCGTCGGACGACGCGCTGGTGTCTGTGGGGAAAACCTGGGCAACGCCGGTGGAAATGGCCCAGGTGTATAGTGTCTTTTCCTGCCGGTCGGCAATGCGGACCAGCGCCCCGATCACGCGCCGCTCCTCGTGGCTCTGCACGGCGACGATGGGATAGCGGGCGCGAATGAGATGGTCGATGTGTTGGGTAGTATCTTGCTGCATCTGTGTCACTCCTTCTGATTGCTCTCATATCTATAACGGGAGGGGATGCGTTTTTCGCCACGTTTTTCGCGTCTGCTAAGAAACTCGTCGGTGCCTCACTACTGCGCGACGGATATCGCGCCGCAGTTTGTCCAGACACTCGCGCTGCTCATACTCCGAGAGCTCCCGATGGTCAGGGCCAAATTCCTCATTGGGATTGATCAGATCCCACACCGTCTGTCCATCCGAGAGTTTCCCGTGAGCCCGCATGACCTGGTCGAAGACCCAAAAATAGACGTGACGCCATTCTTGGGACAAGGGTATGCTGAGGCTGGCGGTGTAGAGGTAGGCGGCGGTCTCTTCCCAGGAACACATCTGGTCGTGCTCCTGCACATCGCCCATCGCCTCGGCCAAGACTTGGGCTACGCGAGCATTGGGGATGGCTGCGGACAGCCACGGTGGAATCGTCCCGCCCCAACTGGGCGAGTACAGAACCAGCGGCCCGGCCAAGTACCGCGCCTCGTTCGCCCGCAGGGGCCGGCCCAGGACCGCTTCCAGGAACAGGATCGGCGGCCCGGCCAGGTAGTGCGCCTCGTCCGTCCGCAGGGGCCGATCCAGGACCGCTTCCAGGAATTTCGCCGGATCTACGGGGATTATTCGTTCGTTGGGCGGGCCGTCCTCGGGCAGGGGAGACGGCAGGTCGGCGGTCACGACTGCGGATTTGTCCAAGGTAGGCAGTGCCAACTGGGCGTTGCTCATTCTTAGAACTCCAGCGCCCGCGCCCTGGTCGGAGTCGCAGCCCGGCGTGCCACCTCGACCGAAGCCTGGTGAGTGATGTCTTTGATCGTCTCGAGTTGCTGGAGTACCGCCTGTGTGTCGTAGATGCTCTTGCCCTTGCTGGCCGCTGGTTGCTTGACCAGCTGGCCACGGAGTTCTCCCAATGCCTGCCCTAACTCCTCATCGCCGTGGGCGTTGAGCAGTTGGAAGGCATCAATCAGGTTGCGTGCCCGCTCGGCCACCTTGCCCCGCAGGTGGCCATGCTTCTGGATACTGGCGGCAATCTCTGCTACATCCAGATGGATCTGCGAGCGCAGTTGGTCAAGCACGTCTTGGAAGGGGGAGACCATCGCTTCCAACTGCTGCCTGGCATGCTTGATCTCTGCTTCGTGCATCGTCTGGAGCCGCTTTTCCTCGGCCTCCAGCCGGATTTGCGTCAGCCGCTCTTGCTCCTCCACTTCCAACTGAAACTGCTGCTGTTTGGCCCACTCTTCATCCTCGCGGGTGCGGGCCTCCGCCCGGGCGGCCTGCTGCTTTGCCAGTTCTTGTTCCCTGGCTGTCTGCAGATGCTCTTGGCGCAGCACTTCGGACTCCACATCTGCACCGCTCAGTACCATCGCGGTGCGATAATCCACGTAAAGCCCTGCGTTCAGAGCGTTCTTCGATGGAATCCTGCTTACCGCCCGCCGCACGACGTAGTCCACAAACTGGTCTATGTCCTCAAAAGCGTTTTGACCGACGATCACGGCCACGGGATCGTCCAGGTTTGCGCCGTTAGCCCTGGCCTTGGCGCGGTGTCGCGCCGTCAGCGCGTCCCACGCCTCGCGGGCGATCTCGGCGGCGATAGCGGACTCGGCGTCGACGATTTCGTCGTAGTGATCTAGCAGGTCTGCCTTGACCGCCGTCCACTGCTGCTGGAGTTGCTCCCACTTGGCCCTCCAGTCATCGTATGCCGTGAAGGGAACCCAACTGAACGGCTTGAATCCCTCCAGGACAAACGAGTGCCGCTCCAGCGATTGCCGGAAGCGGGCATCAAGGCTGCGGAATTTCCTGGCGTGTTCGGGGAAGAGGTCTTTGCTCCCACGTCGCAGCCGCTTCCGCCGGACGTCCCCCTCGGGGATACCGAGTTCGGCCCAGCTTGCGCGGGTGCGGAGAAGGCCGAGGCCATGGATGTCGACGTCCACCAACACACCACGCCGGCGCATTTGCTGGATGTTCAACTGCACCGTGCTGATGCCATCGACATCCTCGCCGATTTGCTCGGACAGTTCATCCTTGCGCTCTGCGATCTCTTCTCCCTCCAGTGTGGGGGCATCTTGTGCTTTCATCATCTCGTGCCTCCTTGCCTTCTGTGGACTTCGTATCATAAACGTATAGAGCGCCCGTTTTTCGCCACATCTTCACGACATCCTCAAAGATTCGTTTCACCACACCGCCGCGTGTCGGCGACGATCCCCAGGTCTTGGAACTGCGCCGCAACCGCCACCGTGCCCAGCAGGTCCCCCTCTGCCGTCACGATAATCTCCGGCGTATCCCAATCCAGCGTGATCACCTTGCCGGCTCGCAGCGTCTCCGGCAGGCCGATGACCCGTTGGTTGGCCGAGCCGCGGTACTGTAGGCCAGGATGGTCCAGGTCGACAATGTAGGGCCCGTCCACCAACACATCGGCCAGGTTCAACGCCTCCAGGATGGCGGGCTCGGCGCGTTCCAGGAGTTGCTCGAAGATGCGTCCGCTGTACAAGATAATGTGGAGATCAGGGTCGGCAGCACAGAGCAACCGCAGGAGTTGCGCCAGTGCATCGGCCTGGTCGGTCGGCTCGCCGCCGGTGATGGTCACAGGCAGACCGGTGGACAGCAGCCGCTCGGCCAGGTTCGCCACGGGAAGCGCCTCACCGCCGTCGGCCAGCCAGAGGTGAGCGTTCTGGCAGCCTCGACAGCGGACGGAACAGTCTTGAGTGAACAGGGCCACCCGCTGGCCGGGGCCGTCGACATACGTGTCCTGGATAATCTGGGCCACACGCATCGTCATCTCATCGCCTCCTGCACCGCCGCCCTCTGCAGCGGTTGTTGATGCGGGCAGCGATTCTGTGAAGTTCGTCTTGAGACATTTCAATTGAGACATTTTAACCTCTGTGGACTTCGTATCATAAACGTACAGAAGGTCCGAATTTCGCCACTTCTCCCCTATGAGTTTTCTACAAGTCCGGGAAAAGTGGCGAGAATTGGCACTGGTTTCCGTTTATGATACAAGAGTAGAGCCAAAGACTAAGACTAGAGACTGATAGGAGGTACAAAATGACGAAGAAACAAGACCAAGCGCGTGACCCCTGGGAGAACGTGAACGTGCAGGAGGAACACGCCCAGGCTACCCCGACGTTCCCGTTCATCCAGTGGATCAACGGAAACACTGGCCTGAAGCAGGTACACGAGGTACTGGCAAGCGGCGGCTTCGGGATGCCCGTCGAGCAATTCGCCGCCGCCAGCGCCGACGGCGTTGTGCCAGACTCCTTCGCCTCCGGCCCCATCATCCACAAGGCCGGCAAGGAGACCGATGCGTTCCTCACCAACCGGTTAGACGTCGCCGTGTTGGCCACCCGCTTCCGCTGGACGACCCTGATGGGCGGCCAGCCAGTGTACCACAACGACTACCGCCAGGGGGCGCGGGGCAAGATGCAGGCGCTGGTGCTGGTCAAGGACTTCGACACCCTGACCCCCGTGATGCTCACCTTCTCCGGCCTGGCAACCCGCTATTTCTCTAACACGCTCAACGCCTTTCGCCAGCAGGTCATCGCCCCGGCGTCGGCCCTGGCGAAAAAGAAGTTCCCCCTCTACGCCTTCTGGATGCCCGTCGAGGCCGGGGAGCAGGTCGAGGTGGGGCAGCAAGGCGCGTCCAGCTTCATCACCCCGCCCGTTCCTAGCTGGAACACGGAGGCCGTGAAGGATGCCGAGCAGCGCCGCCAGCTACTGCGCGGACTCTTCGTCGGGCAGGAGGTCATCGACCGGGCCGCCGCCCTGTGGAACGATGCGCAGGCATGGGCTGAGAGGTGGAAGAACGTGCCGGGGCCAGCGGTGCCAGCGGCAGAGGCCGGGGTTGAGGAGCCGAACGGCGAGGCTGCGGAAGCCGAGGAAATTCCCTTCTAGCCGGCCGAGAACTTGACGGCGGAGGGGGGGGGGCAGGGCAAGCCCCTCGCCCTCCCCACCGCCGCCAGCGTATTCGACAGCGAGATGCTATGTCCAAAAAACGGAAGCCCCCCACGATGACTCAACAAGAGCAAGAGACAGTCCAATATCTACCCCACGCGAAGCTGCGGATACACCCGCGCAACATGCGGTGCATCTACCCGCAGCACGAGGTGGAGCGGATGGCGACCTCGATCAAGGCGAGGGGGGTGATCGAGCCTCTGATTGGCGTCCAGGTGAACGGCCACGTGCAGATCGTGGTCGGTAACCTGCGGCTGACCGCGGCCCGTCACCTGGTCGACGAGGCTCCCCTGCTGCCGGTGATCATCCGGCAGAAGGAGGAGGCCGAGCAACTCCTGGACATGGTGGCCGAGAACCTGGTGCGGGCGGCCCCGGATCCGGTCTCGGAAGCCATCCACTACCAGAGGCTGCTCCAGGAGCCGGGGATGACCCGGGCACGGTTGGCACGGGAAACCGGCGTGGCCTCGGCAACGATCAATGACCGGCTCCTGCTTCTGAAACTGGAGCCGGAAATCCAAGACCTGATCGCGGCGGGGCGGCTTCCCCGTGGCCGCGCCGCGGTTAAGGCGCTGCTCTCCGTTCCGGACTCCAGAACACGGGCGGAGACGGCCAAGGCCCTGGCAGAGCGCCGGGCCGACACCTCGCTCATCAAATCCATCTGCACCCGTGTCCGGGGAAGGCTGGAACGGAAGATGAAGGTCCAACAGGCGGCGCGAGAGGGCAGGGAATATGTCCCCGCCCTGGAGGGTGCGCTGGAGGCAGGCCTGCCACCAGAGGATCGTCAGCCTATCCCGTGGGGATTGCTGCAGCAGGGAGCAGCGTTCGCCTGCGGGGAGTGCTCGAAGTGTGAGGGTAGGGAGGAACCGGGATGGGGTGTCTTCCAAGGGCGAGCAGGACTGGACGGGGACAACCTCTCTCGCGCCGGAATCCCCATGCCGACGTGGGGAGAGGTGGCACAAGCTGTCGAGGGCACCTGCGCGACTTGTGGTGTGCGGGACGTTGAGAAAATCTGCGGCGCCTGCGCACTGATCGCACTGCTTCAGCGCATCGTGCGGCAAGTGGGTCGAAGGAACTAACTGAAGGACGAACAATGAGTATGATGTCTACATCCACGATGCCAGATACAGCAGACGTAGCCAGCATCGTCCAGTGGGCGCTGGCGGGGGCGATGGCTGCTCCCCGGCGCAAGCCGCTGCCGTGGAGCGAGCAGGAGGACGACTTCCTCCGGCTGAACCTGGGCTTTCTCTCTGAGGAAGAGATTGCACAGCACGTTGGGCGCACCTGGGTGGCCGTGCGCCTACGCTGGAAGCGTGACCTGGGATTGCCGGCTCCCACGAAGACCCCCGGCTACGTGACGGCGAACCAGGCAGCGAAGATGCTCGACAAGGATGTTCACGCCGTGTGCCACTGGATCCGGCGCGGGTGGTTGCCGGCGCACCTGCTGCCGTTCCGAAACGGCAGGATGGTGTGGCGCATCCGGGTCGAGGACTTGAAGCGATTCGCCGTCAAACCGGAGCACTGGATTCTGTTTCGACCTGAGCGGGTACGCGACCCGCACCTGGCGCGGCTGGTGGCCCTGGCGGTCGAGCGCTGGGGCGATGAGTGGCTCGCCCCCGGGCAGGTAGCCGCGATGCACGATGTCCGGCACACAGACGTCAACCGATTCATCCGCGCCGGGCGGCTACCGGCCGTGAAGTGGGGCAATTGGTGGATTCGCCGCTCGGACGCCGATCTGATCTACTTCCCCAAGGGGCGGGGGTCGGGCCATGAGCTGGATTGGTCGGAAGAGGGTGATGCCTTCATGATCCTGGCCAGAGCGGTTGGGCTTTCCCTGCCCGCCATAGGCGGATTGATGTCGTTGCCTAAGTTCCAAGTCAGTGCTCGGCTGACAATGTTGCATCGCAGAGGGGAAATCCCCTGGCTCATCGGCAAGTACGACTTGGAAGGAGTGCGGTATCGCTCGGAGAGTGGGCGTCTCTTGGCCGAGTGGTGGCTGTACCGGGGTCGGTTCCCCACCCTGGCGCAAGCGATGGATCGCTTCGCGGCGGGCGAGACCCTGTCCCCGGTTCAGGCCGCGTGCGTCCGGGGCGTGCTGTGGACCTGGGCTGCGTTTCGCCTGGGTCGCACACATCCGCTGACCAGGCGGTTGCTGACAACCGGCCAGGGGCGAGGAAGAGAATTGTCTCCCTCGCGCCTCCCAATGCTGTACAGGGAATTGCGCGGGCTGGGCGTGGACCCGCTGCCCTGGAGGAGATTGCCCAAGGCCGGGCCGGTGCAATCGCTGACCTGACCGCTGCCGGGTTTGGAGATATGGTGTGGCAATCTCGCTGGCAGGCAAGATCAAGGCGCTGAAGGCCTGCGCGAGAGAAGCGGCTGGCCGAGTCTGAAGCCGCCGCTTTTCCGATTCCGCAATATGAGTATAATAAAGCCGACGAGCCCCGGCGCTGGGGTGGGGGCTCGTGGCGAGGCGCGGCAGTGTGGGCCGCTTCTAGTTGACAAGGTTTATTATAGCGTATCTTCTCCAAAGCGCAACCCAGGCACGTAGTCCCCGTGACTAGAGACGGGGGCTTCCGGCAACGACGTTTCGGCGAACGTTCAACCGAAGCACATCGTCGCTGCCGGCGAACCGGTCAGCGCAATCCTCGCCGTATTTGCCCCCCACCCCGCTAAGACACCGGGCCGACGTCGTCGGCTTTGTCGTTTCTCTGTGATGTACCTACCTTGCCCGCAACCTGGAGTGGAGATACCTACCTATGACCATTTTCCGCGATTCAGGCCCCTACAGCGCCCGGAACAGTTCCAAGGGAGCGTTGATCGCAGAGGCTGGAAGAGTGATTGAGGGCCTACGCTCAGGGCTATCGCTCGACGAGGTGCGCGCCAGGGCATTGGATGGGGATCTTTTCTCCCAACGCGCCCGTGCAACGCGCAAGCGGATCTGGGCTCTCCTTCACTATCGCTATCTCTCTCGACCGGATTGGGTGCTTTCTGCTTTGCAGTCGGCTTATGGCGGAGGGGCACACAATCAGGAGTTCGTCTCGTTACTGTACCTGCACTATGGACTGCGAGACCGCCTGACCTACGACTTTGTGACTGAAACCCTGTGGGACCGGTGGGGCAATCAGCAACGTTCTGTCGTACGTGAGGATGTCTTGTCCTTGCTTGATCAGGCTTCCGAGACCCAACCGCAGATTCAGCGATGGACAGAGAGTACACACCTCAGACTGGCTGGAAGCATCCTGACCGCCCTGCGAGATTTTGGAGTGCTTGAGGGAAGGCAGAAAAAGACACTGATCCAGCCCACGTTGCCACTGCCTACCGCCGAACATCTCCTGCGCATTCTGACGGCGGAAGGTCTCCGTGGGTCCGAGGTCCTCCGAGATTTCTCCTGGCGGCTTTTCTTCTGTGAGGAAAACGATGTGGCCCACGTTCTCAGTCAGCTTGCCCAGGAGCGACGGATTCATTTTGAGCGCGTCGGCAGCACGGTGGTGCTGGATACTCCCGACGAATGGAGTGTTGTCCAATGACTGCCCTCGATTGGCGCTGGAAGATTGGGGAGGCCGTGGAGCGTCTCCGCACTCGCTATAGGTTCATCGGACGCAAAACGGGAGCGCCGTTTCTGGGCCTGGTCTACGCCACAGAGGCCGAAGCGACGGTGCTGAAGGAGTGGCGCACACAGACCGCAGCCCTCCGACCCGAGATTGACGTGCGATCCGTCAACGTTCTCGACGTGACCCAGACGGTTCTTTCCGAAATCGGCGCTGAGGCGATTGTGGATGCGCTCGCCGACCCTATGCCCGGATCTAACCCGCAGAGCGAACTGGGCCTGCTGTGGGTGAATGGCATCGTTGATGCTATACGTGCCTGCTTGGCAGATTCCGGTAGGGGAAAACCTGTAGTGAGCCTGGAACGGTTGGCCGCCGTCTACCCAGCGGTTGGGCCACGGGACATTATGCAGTTCCTCTGGGACAGCGCTTCCGATATATTCGATGGCCCCATCGTAATTCTGATCCCAGGTATCCTGCGAGGCCCCCGCACCTATGCCTTCTTGGGCCAAAAGGACGAATTCATGTACCGGGGGGACCTGCTGTAATTAGGAGGACGGGCATGCAGATTGGCGAACTATTCGAAACTCGTGTCGAAGAAAAGATCGAACCGGTCATCAAGGTCAGCGAAACCGCAGACGCGCGCAAGCTGGCGGCCGAGATCGGGAGCTACGTGGTTACACCCCTCATTGAGCGACACCTGGATGACTTTCTTGAGCACTATACTGATACCTTCCTCATCCCAACCACAGAGATCGGCGCCTGGATTTCCGGTTACTTTGGCTCGGGCAAATCGCACCTCGCCAAGATTATGGCGCTGCTCGTCGAGAACCGCACGCTTGAAGGGGCCTCGGCCTGCGACCGGTTTGATGCACGTGTTCCACCCGACGCGCCTCGTCGCAACGGGATCCTGCGCAGCCTCAAGCGTATGGATCAATGCGAGACCCGGGTCCTCGCCTTCAGCCTGAACGTATTGGTGGGCGATAAGGATCGCCCCTTGCCAGGCTTGCTGCTCTCCCAATACTACCTCTCCCGTGGGTACAGCAACAACCTGATCTACGCCCGCGTCATTGAGGCCGAACTGGATAAGCAGGGCAAACTTGAGGCGCTGCACGCGGCGGTCGAGACCCGCGCCAAGAAGTCGTGGGCCGATGTCCAGCGCAATCTCTCCTTCTACCGCACCCATCTCTACGCAGCCGCGTGCGAGGTGGCGCCGGAGGTCTTCCCATCGCCCCAGGACGTGGCACGTGCCCTCCAAGACGCGGAGCGGGGCGAGATCTACAACGTGGACTTTTTGGTGAGCACCATCCTGACCGATATGAAACAGCGCGAGCAAACGACTAAAAAGCCTCAACGTATGCTGCTGGTGCTCGACGAGTCAGGGCAGTGGATTGAGAACAACGCCAGCCGCCTGGCCCAGCTCCAGGCTTTGATTGAGGAGGCAGCGAACGCGGGGCAGGGCAAGATATGGGTCATCGTCACCACCCACGGCGACCTGGGCTCCGTCTACAAGGAGGCCCGTACCCGTGAGAGCGACATGAAGAAGATCGAAGGGCGCTTTCGATTCAAACCGGCCCTGACCACGGAGAATATCAAGCTGGTCCTGGAAGATCGTCTGTTCAAGAAAAAACTCGCGGGCCAGCAGGAACTCGGCGCACTCTACGAGAATCGGGGAGGTGTGCTCCGGGGCATAGGAGAACTTGCTAACACCAGCCAGACGCTGCCCTCTTGCACGGCGGAAAAGTTCGCCGTCTACTATCCGTTCTTCCCCTATCAGGTACACCTGATCCCAGAGATCGTCAAATCCTTGCGCTCCAAGGGGGGACGAGGGGAGCAGATGAGTGGCTCCACCCGCACGCTGCTGGCCATCACGCAGGACGTGCTCCGCTCTGGCCGCCGTCCCTACCTGGATGAGCCTGTGGGAGCGATGGTCAGCTTTGATGAGGTCTATAACAATCTGGTCGGCGAAGGCGAGGTCAGCCCCGATGTCCGGACCGAGATCTCGCGCATCAAGGGCGTGGCCCCCGGTGCGACTGACCTGACGCCAAGGGTGGCCGAGGTGCTCTACCTGGTGCGCGAGTTAGCCTACATCCCGCGCACGCGGGATAACGTCGCCCGCTTGCTAGTTGAAAGCGTGGACGACGACCTGCCCGCGGTCCTCTCCCGCGTTGAGCCCGAACTGGAACGCCTCATCCAGGCCAAGCTGGTCGCCCGAATCGGCGAGGAATACGAGTTTCTCACCGGCGAGCGGCGCACCTTCGAGGAAGAGGTCGCCACGGTCGAAGCCCAGTACCGGCAACAGGATCGGGAGCGCGGTCTGGTACGCCATTTCGTCCACGACGCTGGCAAGGCCCATTGGCGCAGGTGGCTGGGGTCTGCCACGGTCAGATTTCACAATCAAGACTTTTCCTTCAGGCTGGTGATTGACCGTGGCTTCGTCCCGGGTACTCAGGGGCACGTTACCCTGAAAGTCACCTCTTTGCTGGCCGGATTGGCTGGGGTGACGTTGGCTGATCTGGAGAACCAGAGTTTGCAGGCCGACGAGCAGCAGACGATCTTCTTCCTCTCAGGGCGCGTGCCTGGTTTTGACCAGGACCTCACCCGCTTCCTGGCGATGAAGGAGGTGATTGACAACTGGAAGGGCGATCCCCACAAGTCGGAGGAAGCCCGCAAGCTGGCCCACGACCGCGAAACCGACGACCTGCCCAAGCTGGAGACCAGGGTACTGGAAAGCCTGAAGGAAGGGCTGCGTACCGGCCACCTGGTCTTCCGGGGCGCGAGCCGTTCCCTAGTGGTGCCCTCCGGCCAGACGCCAGAAAACGGTCTCCGCTCCGAGATGGCGGCCTTTTGGCCCGTGCTCTACCCCAAGTTTGGCCGGGTGCCCACTCGCATCCTCAGAGAGCAGCGCGCGATCAGCGACGTCCTGGCAGGTGCGTCGAATCTATCTAGTGATGTCAAAGCACTCAAGCTCTACGACAAGGCGGGCCAGATTGATCTCAATAGCCCGCTCCTCGGCGATACCCGCATCTACCTGGCGACCGAGCAAAATGCCGGACGGCGCGTTCTGGGCAAGAATCTGCTGGACGTCTTTGCCGCCCCACCGTACGGCTGGGACCCCAACGCGGTGCGGGTCGGGGTGGCTGCGCTCGTGCGGGCCGGCGCGGTGAAGGTGTTGATCAACAAAAAGCCCTACACCAACCCCGCCGACCGGGAGTTGGTGGACGGATTGCGCGTGAGCCGCAACTTTAACCGGGTGGAACTGGTGCTGGAGGAGATCGAGGTAGACCCGGAAACCCTGACCGAGACCCGTACTTTCCTCATCCGTCTCGCCAAGCGGCGCAACATTGACGAGACCCCTGCCGCGCTCAGCGAAGCGGCTGGCGCGCTGGCCGAGGCCGTCCTGGCCCAGGCGGACACTGTCAACCTGTGGGCTGCCGGCTCGGGAATGGGGCTGGCGGACGAGTTCACCGAGGGTGAGGACGCCTGGCGCAAGGTTGTGGCGCTTTCCAACCCCGTCCACCGGGTGCGCGAGGTCCACACGGCCCAGGGCACTCTGAAGGCCGGCTCAAAGGCCATCGAGGCCCACGCCAGGTTCCAGGCGCAGCACGGCGCCCAGTTCACGGAACTGGTACAACTGAAGGACCGGCTGGAGGCGATTGAGTACCGGCTGGGCGACTCGGACGGTATCCGGGCGTTCCTCGAAGAGTACCGCGTGGCCGCCCAGGCCGCGAGTTTCGCCGACGCAGAGGTCTGGAAGCGGCTGCAAAGCCTCAAGGCCCAGGCGATGCTCGAACTTACTCCCCTGCTCGACGGTTGGCGGGACGAGGCTCGTCGCCAACTGCAGGACACCCTGGACCGCCTGCCCGAAGAACTCGCGCAAAAGCAGCTCAATCCGGCGTTGGCCGAAGAACTGGCTGCCCCGCTGGTGACCCTGCGTGACAGCCTAGAAACGGTCACGCTCCCGGCGCAGGTGGCCGGCCTGCCTGGTCGCGCCGCGCAAGCCATCCGCCAACTGGGCGTGCGTATCGTTCAGGAGACGGCCAAAAGGGAGCCGGAAAAGCCAGGATCGCGCCAGGTGCGCAGGATCCGCACCAGCGATGTGTCCACCGTCACCCGCGTGCGCACCGAGGCCGAGTGGGAGGATCTTATGGACAAGCTCGACCAGCGCGTCCGCTCGTTACTTGATGAAGGGTATGACGTGGAGTTAGGCTGATGGAAAAACAAAGCGGGGTTTTCGTACTGCCGGATAGCCAATCACAGGGGACTCTGGAAGACATTCTCCTGGAATGCGCGGGCGTAACGTCAGACGTTGGGCCTTGACACTGCCAAAAGTAAGAGTAAAAGAAAATGGTACGTGATCCATTCTACCGCGAGATTATCACTCGTCTAAAAGGTACTCTCGACGATGAACTCTTTGAGCAATGCGTCGCAGATATATTGCGAGTGATTTATCCAACCCTTGTTCCAATACGTGGCGGTGCTGACTCTGGGATGGATGGTGCAATCGCGGATGGGAAAGGCGAACCTTTTCCATTGGTCACCACAACTGGAAAGAATGTTATCGGGAACTTGACGCGGAATCTCAAGTCATATTTGAAGGATGATGGGAAACGGCGCAGAGTAATTCTTGCCACTTCGCAGTATCTGACCCCACGAAGAAAGAGAAACTTGTACAAACGGGCAGAGGAACTGGGCTTTACACTGATTAACATCTATGACCAAGATGCAGTAGCCAATCTGCTTTATCGTGATTCCAGATGGTGCCAAGAACTGCTGAATTTAACAGGTGATCCACCTGCGCTTTCAGCAATTCCAAAGACGGAACGTCCCTTACTTAACCATGCGTTGATTGGCCGAGAGGCTGATCTTGTCTGGTTGCGCCAGATAGATAGTGATGGTCTCCTGGTTGGCCAGCCTGGATCTGGAAAAACTTTCCTGTTATACAAGTTGGTGTTGGAAGGTAAGGGGCTTTTTGCTGTAAGTAAGGATCGTGGAGAGATAGCAGCGTGCATCAGAACAGAGCAGCCCAGCGCCCTTATTGTTGACGATGTCCTGGTCAATCGCGAACTTCTTGTTGACCTGCAACAAATGCGTAGAGAGCTAGGGGCCAAATTTTCGATCTTGGCAAGTTGTTGGCCTGGGGACAAGGAAGTAATTGCCCAGACGCTCAACCTCTCAAAACCAGGCATTCGCGATCTTGGGTTACTTACTCGTCCTGAAATTGTTGAGGTTATCGAGGCTACAGGCATTCGTGGGCCAAACGATCTTATTCGCGAGCTTGTAAATCAGGCAGAGGGCCGTCCAGGATTGGCGGTGACTCTTGCCCATCTTTGCATTCAAGGGGGAGTACGTGAGGTTGCCTTGGGCGATGCGCTTAGCAACTCGTTCTTAAAGTTTTTTGAGCCTGTTATCGGCCAAACAGCCAGTGAAATTCTTGCGTCGTTTTCAGTCGGTGATGATGCGGGCATGTCAATGGAGCATGTGGCCAATGCGTTAGAGTTGACTTTGCTCGATGTTAGACACACAGTTGCCAAGCTTGCTGCCGGGGGAGTGATTCTAGATGTTGATGGACAACATTTATCCGTGCGTCCTCTTGCACTACGCCATGCTCTGGTAAGGGATGTATTTTTCTGATTCTGACGGATTCTGTGGTCTGCCAGGCCACAAGTTCTCCCTGGACATCCTGGCAAGTATGCGGTAAGCTAGCCCAGTTCATATCTACAGGG
>Ga0209121_10001498_pt1 | contig 24413 bp, 25 predicted proteins | sample Cruoilmetagenom3_FD_187292 | JGI IMG/M metagenome (GOLD analysis project Ga0209121, IMG submission 187292) | Oil polluted marine microbial communities from Coal Oil Point, Santa Barbara, California, USA - Sample 3 (SPAdes) (version 2) | ecosystem: Environmental > Aquatic > Marine > Oil seeps ... | reverse complement strand
GATGTTCTCATATTGCATTTTTCTCATTGTCTCTTGCTATAATATGATATACAACACCAAGAAATTCAATCCTTAATGACACTGACATAAAATAATGTTACCATATTAAATATTACAATAAAAGAATTGGCACAGTTCCTCTTCTCCTCTTTATATATTTTCATTGAAATTTCAAGCGATCTGTTTGATTTTTCAATGTAAAACTGACCTCCATATCCTAATCGCTAATCGCTAATCGTCAACAGCTATTCAAGATTCAAGAACTGACCCCCACGATTTAATAAAAATCAGATCCATTTTTTCAACATGTTTACTTTTTTGTAAAATTTAAAATGTAGCCCATATTACAGTTATTATCATGTATAAGTTTTTTATAAAATTGCCCCTCAAAATGAAATTTTGCTTTTTCTATCTCTTTTATAACATCTTTTAATTGCATATCTGATAGATTCCACAAAGGTCCATCCAATTTGTTATGCTTTGGATAAACTGAAAGAAGAGCATCAATTTTCAAAACCCTGTAACACTCATTATATATTTTTTTTCTTTCTGCAACATTCATGTAATGCAGAACATCATAAAGTAAAACTGCATCAATAGATTCATTCTTCAGGTCAATTTTTAGCTCTTTTGATTGATCATGTATTGGTATTATATTTTTTAAACCTTTTGTCTTCGCAGTCCGCATTAATTCATTCAGTAATTCTACATCCTTATCCACTGCATATATCTTACCTTCTTTACCGACTATCTCTGCACTTGGAATTGTATAATGACCTACATTGCAACCATAATCCAATATAACTTGATTCTCCTTAATGCCAATATTTTTTAAAAATACCTTTCCTTTCTCTTTTAACCATTCTTTAAGATCTAGTTCCATAATTTTTCTCTACTTGAGAATAGTGCAGTTTCATCTGACTCATTTATATCCGCATTGCAGATATATTTATTATTGAACTCAGGAAATTCAACCCTTAATGGTCTGGACATAAAATAATTTTACCATATTAAATATTATAACTAAAGAACTGACCTACTCATATACCCATATACTCATATACCCATTTACCCATATACTCTTCACTTTTTCTTTATCCTTTAACAACTATCAATGGAATTAAACGAGCTACTTTTGTTGAAATACCTGAGCCTTCTGTTACTTTAATAACCTCATCAATATCTTTATATGCTTCAGGAATCTCTTCTTTTAACCCCCTATTAGAGTGTGAAAACACAAATATATTCTTCTTTTTTAATTCCTCTCTAACATTCATATTTGAAGAAAATTTTATTGCCTTATGCCTGCTCATTCTTCTTCCAGCACCATGAGCAGATGAACCAAAAGTTAAACCCATTGCCTTTTTCGTTCCTTTCAATACATATGAAGCTGTTCCCATACTCCCAGGAATCAAAACAGGCTGGCCCGTTTTTCTATACTTTTCAGGAATATCCTTGTGTGCTGAGGGAAAAGCTCGTGTTGCCCCTTTTCTATGAACTAAAAGCCTCTTTTTCTCTCCATTAATAACATGGTTTTCAAATTTAGCTATATTATGAGCCTGATCATAAATTAAATTCAATCCAAGACCTTTTCTTGAAGATTTGAAAAATTTCTCAAAAATTGAAATTACATCCTCCATTATCATATGTCTGTTAGCCCAGGCAAAATTTGATGCTGCGTTCAAAGCCTGAAGATAATTCTTTCCCTCATTTGAGCTAATCTCAGCATAAATCAATTGAGGATCTTTTATCTTTATTTTATTTATATTCTTTCTCCTGATCCTTTCTATATAATCAGATGCAATTTGATGCCCAAAACCACGAGATCCTGTATGAATCATGATTGAGATATTTCCTTTTTTTAATCCAAAAATCTCAGCAGAATCCTCATCAAATATCTCATCTATCAATTGAATTTCTATAAAATGGTTGCCTGAACCCAATGAACCGACCTGTGCTCTTCCTCTCTCATAAGCCCTATCACTAATAATCCCGGGAGAATCAAAATCGAGTTTCCCATTAGATTCAATATATTCAAGGTCCTGGTTCAAACCTGAGTAATTATCAACAATTTCTTTAGCTCCATTTTTTATTATTCTCAAAAAATCCTTTTTACTAAATTTAAAACTCTTCTTTGAACCCAATCCTGTTGGAATCTCATCTAAAATCAAATATCCAATAGATTCTTTATATTTAATTATTTCATCTAAAGTAATTTCCGTTGAAATCAATCTTACTCCACAATTAATATCATACCCAACTCCTCCTGGCAAAACTATACCAGAATCAGCAAGAAAAGCAGCAACTCCTCCAATACAAAAACCATAACCATAATGAATATCTGGCATAGCTAAAGAGCGATAAATAATACCATTTAATGATGCCACATTAATAACCTGCTGTATTGATGCGTCTTCAATAGCTTTCCTTAAGATATTTTCACTTGCAAAAATTTCAGCATCAACTCTCATTGTTCTATCTTTATTCTTCTCCAAAAGCCAGCGATAATCTGATATTTTATTAAAGTCTCTAAATTCCATCTCTTTCATTTTTTCCTTCCTACAATAATATTCTATATATAAAAATCAATTTTTTCAATTTTGAAATAAATAAAAACTCTGATAAAATACAATATAACAAATTCTCAAATTTTAATAAATGGAGGAAAAATAATGAATGACCACGTTGTTGTTCTTGAAAAATTAGTTAAGGATTTTGATGGGAAAAGGGCTGTTGACAATATTTCTCTGAGATTAAGCAAAGGTGAAATATTGGGACTTCTTGGGCCAAATGGAGCTGGTAAAACAACTACAATAAGAATGATAATGAACATTATTGCTCCTGACTCAGGAAATATCAGGCTTTTAGGAGAGAAATTCTCTGAAAAAATAAAGGATAGAATTGGATATTTACCTGAAGAGAGAGGTTTATATAGAAAACTCAAAGTTTTAGAGACCCTCTCTTTTTTCGGTGAATTAAAGGGTATGAAAAGAGATGAAATCAAAAAAAAGGGCAATAAATTATTAAAAAAATTTGATCTTGAAAGTTATAGAAGCAAAAAAGTTGAGGAATTATCAAAAGGAATGGCTCAAAAACTTCAATTTATTATAACAATAATGCATTCACCAGAATTTCTAATCTTAGACGAACCATTTGCAGGTCTTGATCCAGTTAACATAGAAATTGTTAAAGATATTATTCTTGAAAAAAAAAGAGAAGGAGTAACAATTATATTTTCCACACACCTTATGGAATATGCTGAAAAAACAGTTGATTCAGTTGTTATGATAAACAAAGGTAAGAAGGTCCTGGATGGCCCACTTTCTGAAATTAAATCTATGTATGGAACACAATTTTTAAAAGTAAATTATAATGGAAACGCTGAATTCGTATCTTCTCTCAAATATGTAAAAAATGTAAGAGATTATGGAAAGGAAATGGAGATTGAATTACAGGGCAATAATAATAAAGATAGACTATTGAAAGATTTGATTAATAAATTATCAGTTAATAGTTTTCAAACAACAGAACCTTCCTTAAGTAATATTTTTATAAAAAGACTTGCACAAACAAACCATGTTGATAAAGGAGATGACAAATGAAAGTTTTAACAATAATAAAAAAAGAATATAAACAGATTGTTAAAAAAAAGTCCTTTATAATATCAACGATTTTGAGCCCTATTCTAATGGCTGGATTTATGTTTCTTCCAATACTTCTTCAAAGAGCTGGAAGAGAAGAAAAAACAATTAAAATTTTAGACTTTTCAGGGTTTATCCAAAAACAATTTATTGAAGAAAGCAACAAGAATAAAAGAGTAAAAGAGGCACTTAAATTAAACTTTACAAATATTATAAAAACAGATCAAAAGCAAAATAGTTTAATAAAAATTTATGAAAAAAATGTTTTGAATAAAAATGATTCAAACTTTCAATTAATTCCAGAATACAAAAAAAAGATCTTAGATAAAATGATAGATGGACTTATTCTAATTCCGGAAAATGTGAAAAAAACAAGGCAAATATATTTTTGTGCTTCGAATATTTCAGATTTTGAAACAAATAAATATATTATTTCAACAATTCAAAAAATATTATCCTCAAATGTTTTAAAAGAAAAAATAAAGGACCCGAAAATCGTTGAGATCGTAGAAAAAGCAACACGAGATGTAAAACCGAGCCTATTTATAGTAAAAAAAGAGGGAACAACAAAATCACGTTCTGAAATACCTTATATAATGTCAATTTTCATGCTGACTTTACTATTTTCAATAATCATGGCTTATGGACAATTAATAATGAGGGGAATTATTGAAGAAAAAAATAATAGAATTGCTGAAGTTCTCATATCTTCAACAAAAACACAATATCTATTTTATGGAAAAATTCTGGGCATAGGACTTGCAGGTTTAACTCAAGTTGCTCTGTGGATAATTTTAGGAGGTGTATTCATAAGCCGCTACTCTTTTAAAATTGATAAAAGTATTTTGAGTTTTTTTACTCCTGAATTAATTATATACTTTGTTGTTTTTTTTATTTTAGGATACTTCATGTTTTCTGTTCTATTTTCAATTGTTGGTGCTTCGGTTAATACAGATCAAGAAGCACAGCAATATGCAACTCCCATATCTTTTCTCCTTATCATACCATTTATAATTGGAATAATGATAACTCAAAACCCAAATACATCAATTGTAGTACTTGCCTCATTTTTTCCTCTTTTCACACCAACTCTTATGTTTATGAGGATCAGTGTTTCAATACCCTCTTTTTTCCAAATTGCATGTTCAATTTTATCTAGCTTAATATTTATCATGTTCTTAGCATGGATTGGAGCAAAAATTTTTAGAACAGGGATTTTAATGTATGGGAAAAAACCCTCTCTCAAAGAGATAATTAAATGGACCATGTATAGATAAAATTACCTTTTTCTATCTATACAATAGCAAAATGCCTTGCATTAGCGTTCCATTTATAAGCCTTTTTAACAGCCTCTATAACATCTTCTACCTGATCAATCGATAGCCACATATTGCGATGTATTTCTCTCATAAAATGTTCCTCAATACAATGATCAAGTAATTTTAAACAGAAATTAAAATATCCCTTAATATTAACGAATACTATTGGATTTAAGTAAATACCCAGGCGTTTTAAAGTAATTGCCTCAAACACCTCTTCAAAAGTACCACATCCTCCCGGAAGAACTATAATAGCATCCACACCCTCTATGAGCATACGTTTCCGCTCATGCATAGTTTTTACGATTCGGAGTTCTGTTAACCCCTTATGAGCCCATTCAAGCTCATTCATAAAGTCTGGCATTATACCAACAACATTACCCCCTTTTGATAATGCGCCATCTGCCAGCTTTCCCATCAGTCCAACAGACCCACCACCAAAAACAATATCAATGTTGTTATCTGCAAGTTGTTTTCCGAGTAAATTTGCAGCCTCCAAATAAATTGGATCACATTTTTCACTAGAACCACAATATACACAAACTTTATTAATATTTATCATTCTATTCCTCTATTATTTTTTTATTATTTAATAAAATATCAGTGATTCTCTCTATATAAAGATCTGCTTTACTGATATCAAAACTACAAGAGCCTGCACCAAAGTGGCCTCCACCTCCAAATCTTGAGGTTAATTCTCCAAGGTTTACACGACAATTCTTATTCAAAATACTGCTCCCAATGCTTAGTATAACTCTTTTTTTATTTTTATCATCAAAACGAATTTTAAGATTAACAAAACTTTCCGGAAATAGGGTAAATACCAAAAATCTATTTCCAGTTGGTACTTTATCTAAAGAACGAAAATCTGTAATAGAAACATGTTTAATTTCTTCAGTATTTTGTTTTAAAAATTTCTTATACACTTTGTTTCTCTTCAGTGTTATCTCACATCTCTTTTTCACATCTTTATCTTTAAGAATTTTTTCAATATCATACTTTTTTAATAAATCAACAACTCTATTCCAATAAGATTCATCAGATATACTAGAATTTGAAATAGTCATTGACAGCATTATATAAGGATATTTTTCAGGATGAAGAATTTCATCTAAATTTAATTTTGCAGAATCAATTTTATCTGTTTCCCTGACCAATTTTATATAATCTCGTTGAAATTTTCCTTTATAATATTCAAAAATCAGACCTGCAGCTGATGGAGCAATTCTATAGAGCCCATTATATGCCCTATTCAATCTGTTTGAATAGTGATGATCAAACCACAAACCACATCTTGTATCATAGGGCAAATTTGCAATTATATCATTTTTACTAATTTGAACCATTCCCTTATCTATTTCATTTGGTTCTATCCATTTTACTGGCTCATCTACATTCTCAACTTCATAGAGAAGTACAGCACATACAATACCATCGAAATCAGGTCTTGTTACTACTCTCATAGGATATTATCTCCTTTTTATTTTTATAAAAAAATAAACGTGAGAGTATATATCAAAAATATCACAATTTCAAGCTTGATTTTCTAAATTTTTTCTCTTGACAATGCAAGGCTAATTGTTTTATTATTAATTTTCATGTTTCAAAATACAAAATGATACTTCAATTAATAAAAGATTACAGACAACAAAGAGGGAAAAAATATGTATAAAGGTTACAAGAACAGATATTTAATGGTAGACTTAAGCAAAAAAAAGTATTTATATCAAACACCTCCAAAAGATTTATTCGAAACATTTATAGGTGGAAAAGGAGCTGGCTTAAAATTAATGGTTGACATGGGATTAATAACTCATGATCCTTTTTCTGATGAGAATCCTCTTATATTTATAACAGGCCCTTTTACAGGTTCCCCTGTCCAAACATCTGGAAGATCTACATTAGTGACAAAATCCCCACTCACAGGAACTTTCCTTGATTCTCATGCTGGTGGATATTTTGGACCAATGGTAAAAAAAGCTGGGGTTGATTATATTATAATTACAGGAAAAAGTGACAAACCAGTTTATCTTCATATAACTTCAGAGGGAGTAAGACTCGAAGATGCTTCATCCCTCTGGGGACTGGGAATATTTGAAACAGAAAAAAAACTAAAATCAAAATATCGAGAAGCAAGAATAGCAAGTATTGGACCTGCAGGTGAAAACAAGGTAAAATTTGCCTGCATTGGAACTGAGTTATACAGACAATTTGGAAGAGGTGGATCCGGAGCAGTAATGGGATCAAAAAAACTGAAAGCAATAGTTATTGAAGGTAATGAAAGAGTTGATATTTATAATAGAGAAAAATTTATGAGATTAAATTCCGAACTAACAAGGGATATCATGCAGCACCCGAATAGGGAAAAAAGATTTGAACTTGGTACAACTATGTGGATTCGAATGGGTCAAGAAATTGGTAAATTTTTACCTACAAGAAACTTTAAAGATGTTGAATTTGAAGAGTATGAAAATATCACTTCTGAGAGTATGAAGAAAAAATTGAAATGGAAAAGCGTAGGTTGTTTTAATTGCGGAATTCTCTGTTCAAAATTGGCACATTGGAAAGATTATGAGCTTGAGGGTCCTGAATATGAAACAACTGCTTTTCTTGGTTCAGGATGCGGTATTGGAGATGCTGAAAGTGTTGCATATGCAAATTACCTGTGTGATGATCTTGGTATAGATACAATTTCAACAGGAGTAATAACTTCTTTTGCAATGGAAGCATTTGAAAAAGGAATTTTAACTGAAAAAGATACAAATGGAATAAATTTGAAATTCGGAAATGCTGAGGCTCAATTTTCCTTAATAAGAAAAATTGCAAACCGCGAAGGCATTGGTGACCTGCTTGCAGAAGGCTCACGAATTGCATCAAAAAAAATCGGGAAAGGAAGTGATTATTTTGCAATTCAAACTGCTGGTATGGAACTTTCAGGCGTTAATATAAAAGGATGTGCATCTATGGGATTAACCCTTGCCACATCAGACTTTGCAAGCCACACACGATTCTGGTCAGCTTCAGATGAAATGAACGGCTTACTCACATTTAAAAATACTCCGCCTTATATTAAAAAGGGCCAGGACGAGGTTAATACAAGAAATTCTTTAATTGTGTGTGATTTTCTACCATATGGTTTTGAGAGACTAATTCCAATTCTTGAGAGTTTAACTGGAATTGAGATGAATGAAAACAAAATTATAAAAATCGGGGAAAAAATCTCAAATATAACCAGAATGTATAATATTAAAAATGGAAGAACAAAAAAAGATGATACTCTTCCACAACGATTCTTCAAAGAAGAACATTTATCTGGAATATTTAAAGGAAAATTTATGAATGAAGAGATATTTGGCGAATGGTTAGATATGTATTACCAGGAAAGAGGATGGAATTCAAATGGCATTCCCACAGATGAAAAATTAATGGAATTGGATCTTAAAAGAATATAATTAAAAAAATATGTAAGGATAACCTGAAAATATCCTTACAAATAGAGGGGGAAAAGAATGAAAAAATCGTATGATCAATTAGCTAACAGAACTTCTCTACTAAAACCTGAAGGAGCATACGAAGTATTGGCAAAAGCCCAGAAATTAGAAGCTTCTGGACAAAAAATCTTTCATCTTGAGATTGGACAACCTGATTTCCAAACATTTCCAAATATAGGAATAGCAGGTATCCGTGCTATTGCTAATGGAGAAACCAGATACACACCCTCTGCTGGTATTCCGGCTCTTAGAAAGGAGATTGCAGATTATACAGGCTCTCGTATAGGAATGGATATTTTACCTGCACAGGTTGTTGTAGGACCCGGAGCAAAACCCCTCCTCTTTTTCCCTATGATGGCTCTTCTGGAACCAGGTGATGAAGCAATCTATCCTGATCCTGGTTTTCCCAGTTACCGTGCTATTATAGAAACAATGGGGGCAAAGCCAATTCCAATCCCATTAAGGGAGGAAAGAGGATTCTCATTTGATATGCACGAATTTGAGAAGAGAGTTAATGAAAACACACGCCTGGTTATTATAAATTCCCCTTCCAATCCTACAGGTGGTATTATCCCTGAACCTGATCTGAAGATCATTGCTGAAGCTTCACAGAAATATGACTTCTGGGTTATAAGTGATGAGATATATACTAGATTAACCTATATTGATGAACCAGTTCTGAGTATTATGAGTTTGCCTGGAATGAAGGAAAGAACCATAATAATGGATGGATTTTCAAAAACTTATGCAATGACAGGATGGCGTCTGGGTTATGGTATTATGCCAAAACAACTTGCAGATAAAGTCAGCCTTTTAATAACACACTCTGTAGGATGCACAGCTGCATTCACGCAAATTGCAGGTATAGAAGCCCTTTCTGGGCCACAGGAACAAGTAGAAGAGGTAAGGAAAGTCTTTCGAAAGAGAAGAGATGTGATTGTAAAAGGACTAAACAAAATTCCTGGAGTTAGTTGCCAGATGCCATTAGGTGCTTTTTATGTGTTCCCGAATATTAAAAGTTTTGCTCGTTCATCAGATGATCTGGCCAATCATTTACTTGAAGAGTCTGGAGTAGCTTTACTTCCCGGGACTTCATTCGGAAATATGGGAGAAGGCTATTTACGTCTCTGTTATGCCAATTCTATTGAAAAGATTGAAAAAGCTTTGGAATTAATAAAACAGGCTCTCGCTAAATTATGAATTTAATTTTTTCAAATAATTATTTTATAATATAAATAAGGAGGAAAAAAATGAGTTTACACTATAACTTTTTAAGTAAAAAAGATATGAAACAAATGGATGCATTAAAAGAGTCTTATGGAGGTGCATCTGAAATCGAAAATTCTATCAAAAAATTACGGGATTACAAAAAGAGAAAAGAGATAGCTGAAGAAAAGGGTTTTGGTGAAACTATACAAAAGGCTGAAACATATGCTAAATCATTTGCAAAGATAGAAGATTTTATTGAGAAAGAGAATATTAAGATCACAAAACCTGGTATTGCTACAGCACAGGTCTCTGGCTGGCAGGGAGCACCTGTGACACTCAGAGGCATGAAACGAATAGCAGAAGATAGAGAAACATTGGTTCCAGCAGAATTTATCTCTGTAATGGCACTCAGTGAAGATTACGTTTTAAACGGAGAATTAATAACAACCCTGGCAATGACTGAAAATATAATGAAAATTGAAAAATTTTGTAATGCAAACCTTATAGGCACACCACTCTCTAATAAAATTTTTGAACGATTAGAAAAGATCTGTGGAGAAAAATTCGAAACATGGGAACCTGCATCAGGTATGAGAGCTTTAATTTTAAAAAATCAGGGCACTCCATTTGGTAATTTTGGAGGTATTGAGGTTGCAAACAACAATCATCTGGTCTATATTGATGGAATAAGTAGAGCTGCAGTAAACACTGGCTCTGATTTCTTCCTGAACCCAAGCTGGTCAACTATTGTTGCTGCTTGCTACTATGCTCGAGACATAAAGAATATGTCATTCAAAATATCAATGCTCCTTGCAACACAGAATGCAATCCAACTTCGTATGCTTTTGAATATTATGAAGGAATATATACGTGATGATGGTACAACCCCTATTTATGAGATTAATCTTGGCAATGGGATGAGCCCTGAAATGTTCATTCAGTGTGCAAGAGAGTTAGAAGAATCTGGAATTAGCGGAGTCTCTTTAGCTGCACATTTGCGCATTAATCCTGATCTTGGTATAAAAGACTTTAACTGGACAGAAAATGCTAATATAGTGCTGAATTCCGGTACTAACATTACAATTAAATATGAAAGCGATGGAACTTCCAGACCAATGGATACAATGGAAGCATATTTTCTATCAAAAGAAGATCGTTTAAAAAATGCAGAACAAATTGGTGATGTTATTTACTATAAAAGTGTCAGATGCACAAAGGATTCAAAAAATATTATGAGACACGGGCACAAAGTAAAATTTGCTGGAATATCTTATTACAACAAATAAGCAACAAAAGGAGAAAATAATGAAACAAAATATTGCATTGTTGGGTTTTGGGACAGTTGGCCAAGGATTGGCTGAAATACTTTTAAAAAAACGCTCCGTGTTAAAAGAAAAATATAATTATGAGTTTGAAATAGTAGCTATTAGCGACCTAGCATGGGGAACAGTTTATAATCCTGATGGTCTGGATATAAAAAAAATGCTGGAAACAGTTAAACGAGGAGAAAAATTCTCTCAGGACGTGAGAGACTGGAATGCTATAGAAATGATAAAAAAATCTAATGCAAATGTGGTATGTGAATTAAGCTTTACAAATCTTGAAACTGGAGAACCTGCCATTTCACATTGTAAGACTGCATTTGAAAATGGAAAACATATTGTTACAAGCAACAAAGGTCCAGCAGCACTTGCATATCATGAGATGAAAAAATATGCACACAATAATGGAGTTAAATTTTTGATTGAAGGTACAGTTATGAGTGGAACTCCTGTGTTAAATTTAGCTGAAGGACCTCTTGCAGGTTGTGAAATATATGCAGCTCGAGGAATTTTAAATGGAACAACGAATTACATGCTGTGTCAAATGGAAAATGGTATGGATTATAATGAAGCTCTGAAAAAGGCTCAAGAACTTGGTTATGCTGAAGCTGATCCAACAGGTGATGTTGAAGGATATGATGCACGTGCAAAAGTTACAATACTTGCAAATGTTGTTATGGGAGTACCTATCTCCATCTCAAATGTTTCTTGCAAGGGAATAACAAAAATTTCTATTAATGATATAAATGAAGCAAAAAAACAAAACTCCCGATGGAAACTGATTGGTTCAGTTGAAAAAAAAGATGGGATTCTTTTTGCTTCAGTTGCACCTGAAATGGTTCCATTTTCACATCCTCTTGCCGGAATAATGGGAGCGACTAATGCAATTACCTTTACAACCGATTTACTGGGAGACGTAACAATGGTAGGCCCTGGAGCTGGAAGAACTGAAACTGGTTATTCAATCTTAACAGACTTAATAAAAATACAAACTGAAATTAAATAATTTTATTATAAATACCCTCTCCAATTTAAAACTTATAATTGAGTTAAATTAAGCCCCCTGTTCCTGAGCAATTGAATAATACCATTTTTTCCAATCAGGTGGCCAGCACCAATAACAATAAAAAACTTCTTACCTCTTTTTAAAAACGACTCAATCTTCTCTACCATTTTTTTGTTTCTATCATCTATCAATTTTTTATAAATATATTTTAATCCGGGAAATTTTTGGATATTCTCATATAAAAATTTTTCCATCTCAAAAGCATCACCTTCTGACCATGCATTAACCATTTGTTCCACCTCTTTTTTGGATTTGGAAGTCTCATTTAAAGTATAAAATAAAAATTTATCCTGTTGCTCAGCAGAAAAGCTATCAAGAAGATTGACCTGAAACTCAGCTCCCTCTAATTCAAGAATTTCTTTTCTATTCAAAGCTTTATCCAAAAAATATTTATCAATTCCGAAATTTGGATCAAGACCCAATTTGATTATTTCAAAACTTGTAATAGTCATTGATAAAAGCCATGGTTTAAACTTTTGAAAGTTGGAAATATCCATGCCATATTCTTTTAGCTTTTTCTCAGCAAGAGTATAAGTCCTTTTTGAAATATTCTTTTTTAATGTTTCATCACCCGTATACATTCCCCTTTGCATAATAAGTAAGGTTGCTTCTGCTATTTTATCTATGGAAAGATTAGCCTCCACAACCAGTACATCTGATTCCTCAAATGCATTCTCTATTTTTTTATTAATAGGATACATCTCCTTTTTCAAGAAATGAATTGAGCCTAAAATATAACTTATATTTGTGTTTGATTGAATCTTCCACAAAAAAGTTTTTCCATTTTCTGAACCTATTTGCTTGGAACAAAAAATAGCAAAAGGGAATAATACAATAAGAAAAAATGTAATAAGATTTCTTTTACGAGCTGTTAACCTATACACAACATATTCTCCTTAAATTTTAAAATTCAATATTTTAAAATAGTACCTAAAGCTTTATTCCTTCTTTGATTTTTCTTTCTTCTCCCTTCTCTTCTCCTTTAATGTTTTTTTTGGAGCCTTTTTTGTCTTTTTTTCTATCCTTTTTTCTCCCATTTTTCTATCCTCCTATTTAATCTTTTTCTAAGTATAATTAATTCTGAATTTATTGTAAAGCCCTTTATAAATTCATTAACCTATTGAAATTTCTATTTACAGCTTTATTCAACTCTTTAATAGAGATATTTTTTATTCCAGCAATCTTTTCAGCAACAATTTTTGCTCTTAAAGGGGTATTTAACTTACCTCTAAAGGGTTCTGGCGAAAGATAAGGGGAATCAGTTTCATAAAAAATTCTATTTATGGGTAATATTTTTACAATTTCTCTTAAATAATCACTCTTCTTAAATGTAACAATACCTGAAAGCGAAATATAATATCCTCTTTCCAATATTTCTTTAGCATCTTCCATACTCCCTGTATAACAATGAAAAATAACTGGTAAATTAAATCCCATTTGCTCAAGAGTCTTTAAAATATCCTTTTCTGCCTCTCTGGAATGTATGAGTAATGGGATTTTAACTTCTCTTGCAATATTAATCTGCCTTTTAAAAACCTTTAATTGATTTTCAGGAGTTGATAGGTTGTAATGGAAATCAAGTCCAGCTTCCCCCACTGCAATTGCCCTCTTATTTTCTAAAAATTTAAATATTTTTTTCTCAATCTCTGAACTATATTGGTCAGCATTGTGCGGATGAGCAGCAGTCATACATGAGATATTATCATTGTATTCAAGAATTTCTAATGTTCGCTCATGCGACTCCTTCTCATAAGGATCAGCAACAGTAACTATCCTTGAAAAACCAGAACTAAAACATTCATCAATTATCTTTTTCCTTTGTCCCTCAAAATCCTTATAATCAAGATGACAATGAAAATCTATAAAATTCATTTCAACCTCATTACTCATAGATATAATTTCTATAATTCTAAATCTCTTTATACTCCATAAATACAAGGAATTCAAGGCTTTGCAAGAGTCCAGAAATGGGATCAGCTGATAACACCTTTAATATACTGCTGTGTAATTTTATTCCTGGGTGAATTAAAAAGTTCCTCCATATTGCCCTGTTCAAGCACTTTTCCCATGTATAAAAAGATAACATAACCTCCAAGCCTTTTAACCTGCCTAAGCATGTGGCTAACCAGAACAATTGTATATTCTTCTTTAAGAGACAATAAAAGGTGCTCAACTTTTTCTGAAGAGATAGGATCAAGCGCGGAAGTTATCTCATCACATAATAGTATATCTGGATTAATAGCTATAGCCCTGGCAATGGATAAACGCTGCTGTTGACCTACAGATAAGTCTGCTGCAGGTTGATTTAATCTATCCTTTACCTCTTCCCAGAGATTTACTTTTTTCAATACTTTTTCAACAATCACATCACTCTCTTTTCTATTTAACCTGTTGTGAATTTTTGGTCCATAAGCCACATTTTCATAAATTGATAAGGGAAGAGGAATCGGTTTTTGAGAAATCAATCCTACTTTTCTTCGAAGTTCCGGTAATAAGTGCATGGGATGATATATATCTTCTCCATCAATAATAACCTTACCACTCACTTTGACACCATTATTGATGCTATGAAGCCGGTTTAACGATTTTAGTAAAGTGGTTTTCCCAGAACCCGAAGGCCCCATAATGATAGTAATATGATTTTTTGGAATGTCAAGGTTAATGTTATGAAGAGCGGAAAAATCACTCTTTCTATTATTCTTATAATAAATGTTTAAATTTCTTATTTTTATTCCATTATTTTTCTGCATATTAATCTCCAACAGTATATTTTGAGAATTTTTTTTGTAATAAACGTGAAGTAATACTTAAAACTAAAATGATAATAATAAGAATAAAAGCAGCAGCATATGCATGATCCCTTACAGATGGATAAAAAGAACTGGCTTGTTGAAAAATAACCACAGGAAGAGCTGTTCCGGAGGAGAATAATCCCTTAGGCATGGTACTGGCAGCACCTGTAGTGAAGATTATGGAAGCAGCATCCCCTAATGCCCTACCCAAACCTATAAGAACTCCAGCGATAATTCCAGAAGTAGAATATTTTAAAACTATTTTTGATACTTCAACACGGGTTAATCCCATTGAATAGGCAATTTCCTTTAATTCTTTGGGAGTTGAAGATATAGATTCATCAACATATCTGGTGATTATTGGTAATTCAAGGAAAATAAGCGCAACTATTCCAGCCAATAAACATCCTCTCTGATGAAATGATATGAGTATTGTTAATACGAATAATCCATATATAATTGAAGGAGTTCCCCAAAGTATATCCATGAACAATCTTATAATTTCACTAACTCTTTTACTTGAATATTCCGATTGAAGAAAAAGTGCTATCAGGCATGCCAATATTAAAGATATAATTGTAGATGGTACAACCATATATAAACTACCAGCTATAGCATGAAAAAATCCCCCCTCACCACCAAGTAAATATCTTGGTCCTGGTGTGCTAAAGATTATCCCGGGATTTTCCTTGATAGATACCCATCCTCTGGAAATAGTGATAAAAAGAATAAACAGTAGAGAACCGAGAACAGCAAATATCGAACTAATCATTAGAATTTTTACTATCTTTTCTTCCAGATATCTCATTTTAATATCTCCACCTTTTCTTAAGTTTATTATTTACGACTTTTGCAATTATATTGGAGACTGTTACCAGCACAAAAAGAGTCAAAGCTACAAAAAATAAGGCTGATTGCTCTTCCGGAACAGACATCATTTCTCCAAAGCTAGAAACAATCAAGCTTGGCAATGTTTGCCCTGATTCGAATAAAGAAGTTGGTATATTGTTTTTACTCCCTATGACCATTGCCACAGCCATTGTTTCCCCAAGAGCTCTTCCAAATCCCAGAAGTATGGCAGAGATGATACCTGGCCCAGCTGCTTTAAACAGGGTTTTTTTTATCATCTGCCATTTGGTAGACCCTAAAGATAAAGAGATTTCTCTTAATTCTACTGGCAAAGCCCGTAATGACTCAACTGTAAGAGATACAATAATTGGGAAAACCATCACAGTAAGTGTGATTGAAGCTGTAAACAAACACATCCCTGTTGTTTCTATTTGGAACCATTTTTTCATCAGCACTGAGAAAACAGGCACAAATCCCAATAACATGCAAAGTCCGAATACAACTGAGGGGATACCTGCTAAAACATCAATAAAAGATGACAGGTATCTCCTGACTTTATAGGGTGAATATTCAGCAATATAAACTGCAGCCAAAATAGAAATTGGAATAGCCATTAACATAGAGAAGATGGTAACTATAAATGTACCGAAGGTTGCAGAGAAGAAGCCGTATTTATGATTTTCCGGTTCCCAAAAAGAAGAAAATAACAATTCTTTGATGGAATATTCGGAGATCACAAGATTTGATTTCAATACTAATAATACTACAAACGAAACAAATAATAAGAAAATGATTGATGTGCAAACAATCATTATCTTTCGACTGATATTATCTTTAACCAATCTGAATGATAAACGATTTACCACTTTTTTACTGACTCCTTTTACCTTCATTTAAATATTTTATTTCTTGCTGGAGTTTATTATCAGTAAGCTTAACATAACCATTTCCAATCACAAACTTTTGTCCATCCGTGAGAATCCAATTTATGAATTTTTTAACTCTTGTTTTAAAGTGCCCTTTTGACACAACATATTCAAGCCTTGAGGGTGGGGAAGGATAAATTTCATTGGTAATATTCTTCACCAGATCATCACGTTTTTGGTAAAAATTTTCTTTTGAGTCGAGTATGTTATTACTATTTATATCAAGCGGTACAGGTCTAATCTTTTTTGCAAAATCTCCATTTTCAATATTATAAGCATAGTTGATATTACAAAATCCAATGGCATTTTTATCAGTTTTGATCCTATTACAGAGAGCTTGATCTCCACTAAAGTTAGCATCCGCTTTGTTTTGGATCCCAGATTGGGTATAATCTCCCAGAAATTTTGCCCATACCTTGGCAGCACCTGAGGCATCAGATCTCCCATATACAACAATTTTATCATCCTTAAGATCTTTTCCCGTTATTTCACCCCACTTTGTTTTTTCCTTCATAAATATAGCTCGCAATGTTTCCTTAGATAGACCATGTTTATTTATTTCTTCAATAATGGGATTCTCCGAATTAATTATAGCGATAACAGCATCTTTAGTGACAGCAATATAAAATGCCCCTAATTCCAATTCTTCACTTCTGATGGGCCTGGAGCACATGGCTATGTCCACCTGTCCATTCAGTACATCTGATATGCCTTTCCCAGCTCCTCCGCCCCCTACTTCAATTTTTACCGATTGAATTTTTTGGTATTCATCTGCCCAAATCTGCATCATAGGATACAAAGCCCAGGCCCCGGAGACCCGGATTGGTTCATTCTTTTCTATTTGACAACCAGAAACTACCAATAACCCTGTTACTATCAAAAAAATTAAAAAATTTTTCATTTCGTACTGCCTCCTTTGCATTGTATATAATCTCTATTATATATATATACTTTATATAGTTTACCGATAAAATTTTTTCCTATTTCTTTTTTAATATGGCTTCCTTCCTGAGGATTTCCGCAAGTGTGGCTTTTTTTAACATAGTTACGGTTGTATCTCGTACTTCTTTGAAAATATGCTTAATTCCACAGAAATTTTCACTCCTGCACATATCACACTTTTCATAATACAAATAGGTTACACAGGGTAGAAAGGCAATAGGTGGGTCAAATAATCGAATAATGGTGGCAAGGTTTACCTGTTCAGGGTTTTGATTTAGATAATATCCTCCATTTTTTCCTCGAACACTTTTAACGATTCCTGCATTCTTGAGATTCTGCAATATAGTTTCGAGGAATTTCCCCGGAATATTTTCTGATTCAGCAATATCCTTAATTAAAATGGGCCCCTTACCATATTCTTTAGCCAATTTAAGCAAAGCCACAATTGCATATCTTGTCTTTTTTGAAAGCATCTTTTATTTACCTCTATGTATACTTACTATACCAAAGTACTATAGTATAAGCCATCAAATTGATAATGTCAAGTATATATAACATAAAATTTATTAATTTGACAATTTTTTACTCATAGGTTATAAATTAAATTGAAAATCCTATCCAAAATATTTTGTCAGAAGTTGAGGTAATAAATGGATCAAATCTTACATTTTATTGATGGTATAATAGTAAAATACAATGAGTATGTTGGTGGATACCTGCTTCTAATAATGCTTGTACCTACTGGGATCTATTTTGCTATTAAATTTAATTTCCTTCATATAACAAAGCTTACTCATGCATTTAAAATAATTAGCGGTAAATACGACAAAAAAAAGGATACAGGGGATATTAATCATTTCCGCGCCCTTACAACAGCATTATCAGCAACAATTGGAACAGGGAACATAGTTGGTGTTGCTCTTGCCATCTATTTCGGAGGCCCTGGTGCAGTATTCTGGATGTGGATTACTGGTTTTCTGGGAATGATACTAAAATTCGTAGAGTGCACTCTCTCTTTTAAATTCAGGAAGGTACACAAAGATGGATCAATCTCAGGTGGGCCTATGTATTATATGGAAATGGGTTTAAAGGAGAAATTTGGTCCTTTTGCAAAGATTATTGCAGTAATTTTTGCTACTGCTACTATTTTATGCTCAATGGGAACAGGAAATATGGCACAATCCAACTCAATTTCAGATGTTTTAAGATCAAATTACAGTATCCCAACATGGATAAGCGGATTAATATTAACATCTTTTGTACTCCTCGTAATTGTAGGTGGAATAAAAAGAATTGCAGAAGTTACTTCAAAACTTGTCCCCTTTATGGCTTTCTTATATTTTGCAAGTGCCATCACAGTAATTATGATCTTTTATAACAAAATACCTGATGCATTTTTTCTGATACTTAATAGTGCATTTACAGGAACTGCAGCAACAGGCGGGTTTATTGGCTCTTCTTTTATTATTACACTCAGATTTGGTGTAGCAAGAGGGCTATTTTCAAATGAAGCAGGTCAGGGTTCTGCAGCAATTGCTCATGCAGCTGCAAAAACAAAATACTCTGTAAGAGAGGGACTGGTAGCTTCAGTTGGTCCATTAATAGATACACTTATTATTTGCAGCCTAACTGCATTTACTATCATATTAACAGGTGCATGGAGAGTAGGAATAAAGGGAGTGGGAATGACTGTAGAGGGATTTACAAAAGGGCTTTCACATATAGGAATAGGTGCAATGGGTCCACATATTGTTGCTGGAGGGTTGATTCTTTTTGCATTCTCTACCATTATAAGCTGGTCATATTATGGAACAAGGGCTGCAGAGTACCTATTGGGATCAAAATCAATCAAACCATACAGGTATGCTTATGGAATATTTGTGTTTTTAGGGTCAATATGGGGGATTGACATAGTATGGCATTTTGTTGATATGGTAATAACATTCATGACAATCCCCAATTTAATCGCAATATTAATATTATCACCTATTGTAAAAAAGGAAGCTAAGAAATATTTTAAATTAATGAGCAAAGATCAAGGACAGCTCTCCTAATTTAGTATAAATTATCTATTTTCGTCTTGCTATCGTTTAAACAGAGAAGGTTGCTCTTTTTCTTCAAACATTTCAGTCAACTCTTCAATTGAAGGTAATTCAGAAATATCATTTAACCCAAAATAGAGCAAAAATTCTTTTGTTGTAGAATATAGTGCAGGAAGGCCTGGTACTCTTTTTCTTCCACTGATTTTTATTAATTTTTTTTGAAGCAAATTTTTCGCAGGTCCAATAGAATTCACTCCCCTTAAGCGGGAAATCTCAGCAAGTGTAACAGGCTGTTTATATGAAACAATTGATAATGTTTCAAGAGAGGGAATTGTTAATGTTGATGTCTTCTTTATTTTAAAAAAATCATTTAACAAATTATGCATTTCTATTTTTGTAACAAGCTGCAATCCTCCGCCTGATCTTTTTGAAATAATCCCCCTTGATGAATCTTTATACATCTCATTTAATGTTGATAGAATTCTTTCAAAATCTTTAATATTTTTACATTTTAAAAAACTCATAATTTTTTCTGGTTCAACAGGTTCTTTTGAAACAAATAGAACTGATTCGACAAAAGCTGCTTTTTGCTCTATTGTTTCAAGGCTAAATTCTTTTTCTTCTTTCATTGAACAATTTTATAACTCCCATTTTTCCACACTGAAATCGTGTCGAATAACCTTTTTTGTAATGCAATAACAACACCTCTTTTAACCATTTCAAGCAATGAAAAAAAAGCAACAAAAAATTCTTCTACTGAACCTATCATTTCAATATAATTTGTGAAATTCAAATATCCTTCTGCTTCCAAAATTTCTAAAATTTCTTTTTGTTTTTTTTGAATTGAAAAATTCCTTGATTTAATACTAACAAACTCTTCCCTATCCTTTTTTTTAATTAAATTCAAAAAAATTTCAGCTAATTGAAAAGAGGAAATCTCTTTAATATAGAACTCTTCTGTCTCAAAATTTTCACAAACCTCCTCTCTTTTCCACAACAGCAACTCATTATTTTCCATTTGTTTGAGTAGTTTTGTTATTTTTTTGATCTTATCATATTCAGCTAAAGTATTTATAAATTTTTCTTCGGAAGATTCCTCATCAGACATTTCTGGAAAAGGTAATAAAGAACGAGATTTAATATATATCAGAGTTGATGCTGTCATTAAAAAATCACTCTCTCTTGATGGATTTATACCCCTTTTATTCATCAAGTAATCAAGATATTCTGATGTGATTTGTGAAATTTTAATATCAAGGATATTCATCCTGTTTTTATTTACTAAATGGAGTAAAAGGTCAAGAGGGCCTTCAAAAAACTCAGTTTGGACTTCATATTGTTCCGAATACATTTTAAAAATCACTTATACTGACATTTTTATATTTTTACAAGTTCTCTTACTTCTTCCAATGTTCTCTTTGCAGTTTCTCTGGCTTTTTCATTACCTCTTTCAAGAATATCCATTACATTTAATTTTTCATACTTTTGCCTTCTCTCCCTAAAAGGATCAAGAAAATCATTTATATTTTTTATCAGTACCTTTTTACAATCAATACACCCTATAGCAGCTTTTCTACATGCATCTGAAATTTCTTTCATTTCATGCTTTGAGGAAAAAGATTTATGAAGAGCAAAAACAGGGCAATCCTCTGGCACACCAGGATCATTTCTTCTTTTACGCCTTGTATCAGTTATCATTGGTTTGATTTTTTTCTCAATTGTCTCAGCTTTATCTGATATATATATCGCATTATTATAACTCTTACTCATCTTTCGTCCATCAATTCCAGGAAGTTTTGGAATTGGAGTAAGAAGTTCCATTGGCTCATCGAAATAATTTCCATAAAAATTATTAAATTTCCTTACAATTTCTCTTGCAAGTTCAATGTGAAAGACCTGATCCTCTCCAACAGGAACAATATTTCCTCTTACTATAATTATATCTATGGTTTGAAGAAGCGGATATCCCAGGAATCCAAAGGTGTTCAAATCTCTCTCCTTAAGCTGTATCTTCTGTTCCTTAAATGTTGGAACTCTTTCAAGCCAACCCAATGGCGTAATCATAGAAAAAATCATAAATAATTCAGTAATCTCTTTTATTGAGGATTGAAGATAAACAATACTCTTTTCAGGATTAATACCAACACTGAGCCAATCAAGTAAAAGTTCTCTTATATTACTCTTTATATATTTTGAATCCTGGTACTCAGTTGTTAATGCATGCCAGTCAACAATTGAGTAATAACATTGATGTTTTTCTTGAAGCTCAACCCAGCTTTTCAAAGCTCCTTCCCAGTGACCAATATGACAGGAACCAGTTGGCCTCATTCCACTCATTACAATCTTTTTTTCCATTTTTATCCTTACGAAAGTATTCTATAAATAATTGAAATTATTGGGTTTGCAATAATATTTAAAAGGTTCGTATAAATAATAATAAGAAGAATCAAGAATCCATATGGTTTAATTTTCAGATACATTTCCAGAGCTTCATTATGAAGCAAGCCTTCAATAATACCACTTCCATCTAATGGAGGAATTGGAATCAAATTGAAAATTGCAAGAAAAATATTTATAATTATGAAAAAGTAAAGAATATAGGATAAAACTTCAATAGCACCGCCAGTATATAAACTGACTATTCCAAAACTTTTCAAGATCAAAAAAATAACAATTCCCACAAATCCAGAAATAATATTTGAAATCGGTCCAGCAGCAGAAATGAACATTCCATCTTTTCTCGGATTTTTAAGATTATATGGATTCACCATAACTGGCTTAGCCCATCCAAATACAGGAGCCCCAATAATTGCAAGAAAAATCGGAAAAATTATCGTACCAATTAAATCAATATGAGCAATTGGATTCAATGTGATTCTTCCCTGAAGTTTTGCTGTTGGATCACCGAACTTGTTAGCCATCCACCCATGTGCGGATTCATGTACAGAAATAGCAAACAAAACAACTGCAAATTGGATTATAATTAATAATATCTTATGCATTTAGAAAAAATACCATAAATAGCGTTATCAGTCAATTTTTTTATTGACAACAAAAAATAAAATTGCTATATTAAAAATTTACACAGGAGGTCAAAAATGAAAAAATTTGTGGTTGTCTTTACAATCTTCTTTATAACAATCAGCTCATTTTATATTTATGCAGGAAAAAGAGAAGAAAGAGAGAAATTGTATTTATCAGCTCTTACTGAAAAAAATCCTGAGCTCAAACTTCAAAAACTTGAAGAATACTATAACAAATATGGGAAAAAGAAAAAATATCAGACTTCAACACTTTTTATCCAGCTTGTTGAAACATCTCTTAAATTAAAAAAATATGATAAATTACTTAATTATGCTGACATAGCTTTAAGTTATAAAAGGCTATCAGATAATGATAGATCCAATGTAAAATTAAATAAGGCATATTATTACATATATGGCAAAAAGGATTTTAAAACAGCAGAATCTTTAGCTGATGAAGTAATTGCATTTGCAAAATCAAAAAAAGATAAAAACCTGAATGCAGATGCATTGAGATTAAAAGTTGTTATTTTAGAATCAAGTTCAAAAGATGTTGAAACAATAAAAAAGGCTTTAAAAATTTCTATTGATATATACAATATTGATCACTCTTTAAGATCAGCTCATTTTGTTTATTATTTCTCAAAAAAACTTTACGATGAATTCACACTTTATGATGAAGCAATTATGGGCCTTGAAAAAATATGCACAGACAATAGAGCAAGATCAGAACACCTCGAACAATTAGCATTATGGTATATGCAGGACGGCCTTAACAAAAAAGCTTTAAAATATTTGATACCTTCCTATATGAGGAAGAAAAATTCAAAAAGAGCTTATTTTATAGGCAAATTAATGTGTGAAAGTGATACAGAAAAAGCTTTTCAATACCTTGGCGAAGCATATGTTCTAAGCAATGAACCATATGCAACAAAAGCCATTGATTTACTTAAAATTGAATATAAAAAAGAACTTAAACAAAAACTAAACCAGGAACAGGGAGCAGAAGAAGAACAAGAAGAGGTTAAAGAACCAGAAGAAGAGGAAATAGAAGCAGGAATTGAAAAAATAATCGAAGAAGCTAAAGCCAGGTTAGGGAGATAGATATTGACTAAAATGCTTTTTTGTTTTATTATTAAATATTGCCGGGATAGCTCAGCAGGTAGAGCGAGGGACTGAAAATCCCTGCGTCCGTGGTTCAATTCCGCGTCCCGGCAAATTTTACTTATTCTTACATTCTAAAGTTTATGTTTCTAAAGGAGGACTTAAAATGAGAAGAACTTTTACTTTTTTAATCATAGCAACTATTTTTTTAGGAATCCTCTCATTCACAGGATGTAAAAAAGAAGAAGGCTTATTTGATATAGATGATTTACATGCAGAAGCATATAGAAATTTAATAGAAAACAATAGTTATTTATACTGCATATGCAGTATTTACAGTGGAAATCTTATTTCCGGGAAAATAGTAGATTGGACATTCAGGATTTATGATGCAGATAATGAATTGTTATTAGATATAAATGATGCAAACCAGGACTCTTTAGGATATGAAATTACAGTTGAAAAAAGCCCAATTCAAAGCTATTTTTCAGGTAAAGCCTCCTTTTATACAACAGACCCTGTACAAGGAGATATTTTCAATGGTAAAGAACCAAAAAAAGTAATCTTTAGAGGTACTGTTGAGGATCAGAATGGTTATACATTCGATTTTGCAGAAGTAGGACCTGTAAATTTTCAAGAAACAAAATAAGAAATTAAAAAGGGTTTAAAATTTAAATATAAAAAGAG
>Ga0209121_10001497_pt1 | contig 24425 bp, 24 predicted proteins | sample Cruoilmetagenom3_FD_187292 | JGI IMG/M metagenome (GOLD analysis project Ga0209121, IMG submission 187292) | Oil polluted marine microbial communities from Coal Oil Point, Santa Barbara, California, USA - Sample 3 (SPAdes) (version 2) | ecosystem: Environmental > Aquatic > Marine > Oil seeps ... | reverse complement strand
GGGGACACAATACCTATCTCCGCCTACCGCAATCCGCTGACCGCCGTCTGAAAGGCTGAAGTCGGAGGGATGAAGGATGAATCAGACGAGCATTGCGCCAACGGTTGACCGTCGGGCAAAACGACGAACCCAGATGCCTATCAGTCCTGATTCCAGGAAGCTGGACCATGCCGACTGTTGCCAGGTTGGCAAGTATTGGAATCGACGACGACCTAACCGCTGCTCTCGTGGCATTGGCTGCGGCTCCCATCCGAATTGTCTAAAGAACTATCTTATCGTCGCTGAGGATAACTCGCTGTGCATGACAAGAGTCGTGCCCTGGTTCTCGCTTTCCATGTGGGTCTGTACCGAGCCGGTGCCGTCGGCGTACCAGTAGTACATCGTGCTCGTCCCCGCATCGGCAGTAGTAGTGAGCTCGAGTTTCCAGCAATTCTTGTAAGTGCCAGCGGCTACGGTTACGTCTTCTTTAGCTATTACTCTGGCAGTGGTGTTTGAAGTGACCTGCCAGGTTTTGTCTTGTTCAAGAGGTAGAGCAATAGTAATCATGGGATTGGTGTCGTCCTTGGATGAGTAGCTGAGGATTTGTTCATCAGTCTTCTGGACATAGTTGGTGTCAACAGAGGTGAAAGTGGATTCGGCCGGTAACTTCATATGGATGGTTGTGGTGGACACGAATTCGACGACGCCTTCGCCAGTCGTGAGTTTGTCTTCCTTCGTTGCTTCGGTTTCAGTGGTGGATGTCTGTATGGTATCAGTGCCGGCGACCGATGTGGTCATCAGCGCGTAACCTTCATAATTCCAGGTGCTGCCAACACCCATCGGGAAGCAGTCTTCCTTCCCGCCAAAGATGTCACAGTTCGTGGCGAGCAGTACTACAACGAGTAGAGATGCTACAAATAGCAGGCTTTTTTTCAACAGTTCCTCCTTTTAGGGAGTAAATATAGAGAAAACGTTCGGACAGTCAAGCCCGACCGAAACCAGCCTAGGCGTTGGCTTGACACCAGCGGGGTTTGGAGTAGAGTTCTGGCCTATGAAAATCCACGAATATCAGGCGAAAGAAATATTCAGAGAGGTCGGAATTCCAGTACCCCGGGAGAAAGTCGCTTCAAGTGCGAAAGAAGCGATGGCGATTGCCCAGGGACTGGGATTGCCGGTGGTAATTAAGGCCCAGGTTCTGGTTGGGGGCCGGGGCAAGGCCGGCGGAGTAAAGAAGGTTGAGCGACTTGAGGATGTTGAAGTTATTGCCGGCGAGATTCTGGGGATGAGTATCAAAGGTTTGAAGGTGCGCAAGGTACTGGTTTCAGAGTGTGCTGACATCGAGAAAGAATTCTATCTCGGTTTTATTGTGGACCGGGCGAACCAGTGTCCGGTTTTGATGGCTTCTGCGGCTGGTGGTATTGAAATCGAACAGGTAGCAAAAGAAACTCCAAAGAAGATTCTAAAGGTTCAAATCGACCCGGGTGCAGGCTTGCTTGGTTTTCAGGCACGGAATATCGGAATGGAACTTCTGGGTAATATAAAGCAGGCTCTGGCCTTTACCGGGATTGCGCAGAAGCTGTATCGGGTTTTCCTGGAACAGGACTGCTCGCTTATTGAGATAAATCCGCTGGTCAGGCTCAATGACGGTTCGCTTCTGGCGCTGGATGCCAAAGTCAACTTTGACGACAACGGGCTTTTCCGCCATCGGGATAATGAGGGTTTGCGGGATGTGGATTCTGAGGAACCAAAGGAAGTTGAAGCGAAACAGGCCGGGCTTTCCTATATCAAGCTCGAGGGGAATGTGGGTTGCGTAGTGAACGGCGCCGGCTTGGCGATGGCGACGATGGATTTGATAAAACGGTATGGTGGCGAGCCGGCAAATTTCCTTGATGTCGGTGGCTCTTCTTCGCCGGAGAAGATGAAGACCGCGATGAGTATCATCCTCTCAGACCCGAATGTGAAAGCGATTCTGGTGAATATCTTCGGCGGGATTACCCGATGTGATGATATTGCCAATGGCCTGTTGCAGGTGGCAAAAGAGATTGACATCAAGGTGCCAGTTATTGCCCGCCTCACAGGAACCCACTCCGGGAAGGCACTGGAAATTCTTGCCGGGACCAGAGTTCTGCCGGTCAAGACAATGGCTGGGGGAGTAAAAAAAGCGGTTGAACTTGCTGGAGGCGAAAAGTGAGTATTTTCATTGACAGAAATACAAGGGTTATCGTTCAAGGCATTACCGGCCGGGATGGTAGTTTCCATGCCCGGGCAATGAGGGAATACGGGACCCAGGTTGTCGGTGGCGTCACCCCGGGTAAGGGTGGAGAAGAAGTTGACGGGATACCGGTATTCAATTCGGTTGAACAGGCGGTCAAAGAGACCCATGCCAATAGTTCGATAATCTTTGTTCCAGCCCGATTTGCTACTGATGCACTTTTTGAAGCGATTGCCGCAGAACTGGAACTGGTGGTATGCATTGCCGAGGGAATTCCTACGCTGGATATGGTGCGGGTGCTTGATTATGCCAAGGGCAAAAAGACCAGGGTTCTTGGACCGAACTGCCCGGGCGGGATTTCACCAGGCAAGGCCAAGCTCGGGATAATGCCTGCGGCAAGTTTCAAACAGGGCTGTGTCGGAGTCGTTTCCCGCTCCGGCACTTTGACTTATGAGATTGCCAGTCATACCGCAGAGTTTGGTCAGTCGACAGTTATAGGGATTGGCGGCGACCCGGTAATCGGCACGAATTTTATTGACTGCCTGGAGATGTTCGAGCAGGACCCGGAAACAAAGGCAATTGTGATGGTGGGCGAAATTGGTGGCACTGACGAAGAGCGGGCCGCCGAGTTTGTGAAGGAAAGGGTTAAGAAACCTGTGCTCGGGTTCATTGCTGGCCAGACCGCGCCACCGGGTAAACGGATGGGACATGCCGGTGCGATTATCTCCGGAGGTTCGGGAACCGCTGAGGGAAAGGTCAAGGCCCTTGAAGCGGCCGGAATCGAAGTTGTTTACGAACCTGAGGAAGTGGCTGAAAAGCTTAAGGAGAAACTAACCGATTTATAGATTGACTTAAGTTTGGGGTGAGTGGGAGAGTTTTTCGAGTCCAAGTTCGTATCCTTTTTCCATAGCCACGAGGTTTGTTTTGATAAACCGGTCCGGGACCATACCGGGCAGGGCCTTGCGCAAGGCTTCTTGGGGCACGATTTTGGTTACAGCGTCCATAAACCCCAGCATTACCATATTGGCAAATATCCGGTTACCCATTTCTTCGCCTATGCGGGTGGCGAGCACGGTATACTGTCGGATTTTCTTCCGGGGCGGGTGGGGCCGGACAAGGTCTTTTTCAATCAGCAGGATGCCGTCTTCCTTCAAGTTGTGTTCGAACTTGTCATATGCTTCCTGAGACATCGTTACCAAAATGTCAGGTTGGGTCAGATAAGGGTAAAGGATTCTCTGCTCAGAAACGATAAGCTGAGCTGAGCAGGCACCACCGCGGGCTTCAGGTCCGAAGCTCTGGGTCAAAGTGGCGTGCTTGTTGTCAAATATTGATGCTGCCCTGCCTAGAACTAACCCCATCCGAATGATGCCCTGGCCTCCGAAACCGGAAAACTTAATCTCCATTTTTCCCTTGCATCGGTCCCTGATATGGAACATAACGGTCGCCTAAGGCCTCGCTCAGGGACTTTGTCATGGTATCTGAGTAGGTTGGCTTTTCCTTGTCCACGAATTTGCCGACGATGAGCCGGCCCTGAAATGTGATGTCGCATTTTCGAGTATTGATGCCATTTCTGATTTCTGAGTTTTCATGGTAGTACTTCAGCAGGTCAAGACCGTCTCCCAACCGGTTGCGCCGTGCATAGACCGTGGAACAGGGCGAGATGACCTCGATGAAGCTGAATCCCTTGTGGTGTAATGCTTCAAGGATTGAATTGGTCAGATGTCTGACATGGAGGGCGGTCCAGCGTGCTACATAGGTTGCGCCACATGAGTCAACAAGGAAAGGAACATTGAACGGGTGTTCGAAACTTCCGTAAGGCGCAGTAGTCATGCGGGCCTTTTCCGGAGTAGTGGGGCCAAATTGACCACCAGTCATCGCATAGTTAAAGTTGTTGATACCGATGACGGTTAAATCTATATTGCGCCGAGCGGCATGGATTAAATGGTTTCCTCCGATGGCTATCAGGTCACCGTCGCCAGAAAACAGCACTACTTTGAGTTTGGGGTTGGCCAGCTTGAGCCCGGTTGCAAAGGGTATGGCCCGGCCATGGGTGGTATGGAAAGAGTCCAGGTTTACATAACCAGCGGCCCTGCCAGAACAACCGATACCGGAGACAACCGCGATGTTCTGGCGGGGGATACCGCTCTTTTTGATTGCGTGGAGCATGCAATTGAGTGCGGTGCCGAGCCCGCAAGTCGGGCACCAGATATGGGGAATCCTGTCCATACGGAGATAATCCTCAAGCGGATGGTGTTCATTTCGGTCCAGAAACGGGGTTCCAAGTCTGCTCATCTGGCTCCTTCAATGATTGCCTTGAGTATATCATTCGGGTCATGAACCCAGCCACCATAGTGGGGAACCAGTTTTGTCTTGCACATACCTTTGGCACAACGCTCAAGCGCAAGATAGACTTGGCCCTGGTTGATTTCGGGCATCACCAGGCATTTTGTCTTTTTCGCCAGTTCGACGATGCGCTTTTCTGGAAACGGCCAGACTGTAATGAGCCTCAAGGAACCGACTTTGACGCCTTTTTTACGGGCATCGGCAATAGCCTTGGTAGCGACCCGGTAACTGATGCCATAGGAAACTACTATCACATCGGCATCCTCGGTTTCTTCTTCTTTGAGAATGATGATTTTATCAGCGTTGTCCTTAATCTTCCGAACCAGCCGTCCGACGCATTGTTTCTGACATGCGGGGTTGATAACCGGGTAGCCACGCTGGTCATGGGTGAGACCGGTGATGTGAAACCGGTAATCATCGCCGGTTTTGACCATCGGCGGGACACCATCCTTTGCCGGCACATAGGGTCGATACTTTTCTTTTGCACCTCGGTACCAGCGCCGGTGTTGCACTTTGATTTTGCCGAGCGCGGGAACAACCACCTTTTCGGTCATATGGCCAACGCACTCATCCATCATCAACAGTACTGGAACCCGGTATTTTTCCGAGAGGTTAAAGCAGGTAATGGTTAAATCGAAGCATTCCTGAGGCGAAGACGGGGAAAGTGCAATAATTTCATAATCTCCATGCGAACCCCAACGTGCCTGCATCATGTCTTGCTGGCCGGTGAGTGTCGGAAGGCCGGTTGACGGACCACCTCGCTGAACATTTACGACAATGCAAGGGGTTTCGGTCATAGCACCCAGGCCGATGTTTTCCTGCATAAGAGAAAATCCAGGGCCGGATGTGACGGTCATCGATTTGGTTCCGGCCCAGGCCGCCCCCAGTATCGCGGCCATGGAGCCCAGTTCATCTTCCATCTGGACAAAGACGCCACCGATCAGAGGGAACCGGAGGGCGATTCGTTCTGCTACCTCAGTTGATGGAGTTATCGGGTAGCCGGCAAAAAAGCGGCAGCCGACCGCAATTGCGCCTTCAGCACAGGCAAAGTCACCGTCCCAGTAATGAGCACCGGTCAGAACCGCAGGGGTGTTACTTTTCACTGGTGACCTTCTGTTGTTTTTCAGGTTCTTCTACAGGTGTGCTCCAGATTGCAAAATCCGGGCAGATCGTTTCGCACAAACCGCAGTTTACACACGCTTCGGGGTGAACTACTGTTGGCGGATGGTATCCTTTACGGTTAAAGTGGGTTGAAACCTCCAGCACTTGGCGTGGGCAGTAGGTAATGCAGAAACCGCATCCCTTGCAGCGGTCGATAACAATATGAACCTCGCCATGGGGTGGCTTGACTCGGTCTGTATCCAGCGGCTTACGCCAGTATTTCATCTCAATAATGAAGGCAGCAATTATATGCCACAAAAATCAAGCGTCAAGTTCAGGGTTGGATGCAATATTGTTGCCACAAAAGCCGGTTCTTTTTCGGTTCAGACCAGCACGACTTTGTAGAATACCCTGGTTTCCTAAAGGATGTCTTGACAATTGTGTCTGGTTTGTTACAACTTCCGGCTTGTGAGCGAAAATAATCTCAAGTTTCTAGAAACCGTTGCTTCGGACCGCGGGGCGATGAAGTTGGCAATCGAGGCCGCTTGGGAAGGGATAAAGAAAGGGCAGTCTCCCTTTGGAAGTTGCATCGTGAAGAACGGTCGGGTTCTGGCTTGCGCACATAACGGGGTTTGGGAATCAACTAATCCTACTTCTCATTCCGAGATGAATGCAATTCAGGGGGCTTGCCGCATGCTTGGGACGATCGACCTCTCTGGGTGTGTGCTTTTTGCAACCTGCGAACCGTGTCCGATGTGCTATTCGGCTGCACACTGGGCAAGAATTTCCAAGATTGTTTTCGGTGCAAAAATCAAAGATGCTCAACTGGCTGGGTTCAATGAAATGGAAATTCCGGCCGAGCGGATGAAAGAAATGTCGGAAGATAAAATTGAGTTTGTTTCCGGCTTCATGGAAAAGGAATGCCGGAGGCTTTTCTCAACTTGGTACGAGCTGGGTAAAGGCAAACCATATTGATTTCTGGAGGAGTGGCTGGTGAAGAAGTTTCTGCGTGAGAAGCCAGTTGATTTGACTACGTCGGCAGGCCATCATTTCACAATCATCAGGTATTTCTGCAAAGGTTGCAGGATTTGTGTTGAGTTTTGCCCGACCGGAACCCTGGATTTGGATGAGGAATTCAAGGTTACCGTCGCGCATCCGGAAAAGTGCATCGGCTGCCGGCGGTGTGAATTGATGTGCCCCGATTTAGCGATATATGTGAAGAAAGCGTTAAGGAAACAGACAGCCAAGAAATAGGATATGGCGGTTCAGCTTTTGTCCGGTAACGAGGCTTGTGCCATCGGTGCGTTGCGGGCCGGAGTGAAGTTTTTTGCTGGGTATCCGATAACCCCTTCAACAGAGATTGCCGAGTACCTGTCAAGGAAGCTGCCCAAAATTGGTGGGACCTTTGTCCAGATGGAGGACGAGATTGGCTCAATCTGCTGCATGAACGGCGCTACCGCAGCGGGACTCAAAGCGATGACCGCAACATCAGGTCCTGGTTTTTCCCTGATGCAGGAAGGTATCGGCTATTCGGCGATGACAGAACTTCCCTGCATTATTGTGAATGTAATGCGCGGTGGGCCGGCGACCGGTTCGCCAACTAGGTCTTCCCAGAGCGATGTAATGCAGGCAAGGCATGGCACGCATGGTGACCATCCGATTGTTACTCTTTGTCCCTGGAATGTGAAGGAATGTTTTGACCTGACCGTTGAGGCGGTAAATGTTTCAGAACGGCTGCGTATCCCGGTGATTGTTCTGGCGGATGAAATTACTGGCCATATGCGTGAGACGGTTGAATTGCCCGAAAAGCCGCTGCTCTGGCACCCGACCAATCCACGCAAGCCACGGGACCAGTACTTCCATTATGATGACAGTAACAACTACGATTCTAATATTGCAAGTTTTGGTGAGGGTTACAGGATTCACCTTACAGGTCTTGTTCATCGTAAGGATGGTTTTCCCACCAATGACCCGGAAATAATTAAGTGGAATATGGACAGATTGCGTAAGAAACTGGAGGATAACGAGTCCTGGCTCTGGGATGTAACCTTTGAGGACCTGGGTTCAGAAACGATAATTGTATGCTATGGCAGCACGGCCCGGTCTGCTATGGAGGCAAAACGACAGTATGAGCGCAAAACCGGCCGCAGGGTCGGAATCCTAAGACTCAGGATGATATGGCCTTTTCCCCAGCAGCGGCTCGTTTCACTTCTCAAGAGCGCACGCAGGGTGATTGTGCCGGAGATGAATCAGGGCCAGTTGAACCGTTCGATTGAACGGACAGTGAGCCCGGATGTCCCGGTTATATCGGTCCTGAGGTATGACGGTGAGACCTTGACACCAGAAGCAATAATAGAGGCGCTGTGATGGACAAGTTTTTGGATTTCTTCCGCTTGGATGAGCGTTTTCCCCATATGCTTTGTCCTGGGTGTGGCGTCGGCATTGCGATGGCCACTATGGTTAGGGCTTTTATAGAGCTTGGAATCAATCAAGACAAATTATGTGTAGTTTCAGGGATAGGCTGCTCTGGCCGGGTAGCCGGATACCTTGACTGCGATACTTTTCACACTTTGCACGGCAGGGCGATTCCATCGGCCACTGGTGTCAAGCTGGCCCGTCCAGATATGCATGTGGTAGTGTTCGGGGGCGACGGCGATATTATGGCGATTGGTGGCAACCATTTTATTCACGCTGCGCGCCGCAATATGGACATAACCGTATTTGTGCTGAATAATCGCACTTATGCGATGACCGGGGGGCAATACTCACCCACAACACCAACACATGAACAGGCTGCTACTGCGCCGTATGGCAACTGCGAACGCAGCTTTGATATTTGTTTTATGGCCCGGGCGTCGGGCGCGATGTTTGTCGCAAGGAGCACTACTTATCATGTGGTCCATCTGAAGAAAATGATGGAGCTTGCTTTAGGCAAGACCGGTTTCAGCGTTGTGGAAATCGTATCCCAGTGCCCTACGCTTTATGGAAGATATCAGGGGCTGGGTGATGCAGTGAGCATGCTGAAATGGATTAAGGAACGGTCAATCGATGTCAGTAAGGTTGAGGACCCATGGCATGTGCCGGGTAAGTTTGTTATCGGTGTGCTTCACGACCGTGAGGAGGTAGCTCCTTACACAGAGTTGTATCAGGGTGTGCGCAACGAGGCACGTAAGCAGGAGAGATGTTGAAGACCGAAATCAGACTGGCCGGAACAGGGGGACAGGGTGTAATTCTGGCAAGCATCGTGCTGGCCGAGGCCGCAGGTGTTTATGAAGGTCGGCATGTGGTTCAGACCCAGAGCTATGGCCCGGAAGCCCGCGGTGGGGCATCAAAAGCAGATGTTATTATTTCTGACGAACCGATACTGTTTCCTAAAAGCCGACGGCTGGATGTGCTCGTTTGCCTGAGCCAGCAGGCGGCAGATAAGTATTTTGACGACCTGAAAGTACGTGGAATAGCAATCATTGACCGGTTCTATGTCCGTGAATGCCCAAGAGAAGGAACAATCTGCCTGCCACTTTCCGAGACTGCGCGGAACGAACTGGGACGAGAACTCTTCACCAATATTGTTACGCTTGGGGCATTCGCCCAAGTGACCCGGTTGGTTAAGCTTCACTCTCTGGAAAAGGCAATTGCTGAACGCGTGCCGCTTCATACACTGGAAATGAACCAGCAAGCATTGACTGTAGGCTGGAAACTGGCTGCGAATCCGCTGTGAGCAAGAAAGAACCGACGATTCAGGCCAGGGTTAAGGAACTACTCAGACCCGGTTTCTTCGGCAAAAAGGTGAGACGGGTGCGTCTGATTCAGACCCACACATCATGGGTCTTCCTCACAGGCGAGTTTGCGTATAAGGTGAAGAAACCGGTTAACTTTGGTTTTCTTGATTACACTACTCTTTCAGCTCGGAAATTCTTCTGTAAGGAGGAATTCCGGCTTAATTGCCAGCTTTCGCCTGACATTTATATTGAGGTAGCAACAGTTACTGAATCGGGCAGTCGGTTGCGGCTTGGCGGAAGAGGCAGGGTTATTGATTACGCACTGAAAATGCGAGAGTTGCCTCAGGCTTCGATTATGACTGAGCGACTGAAACGGGACGGGGTGACCTTCAAGCATATTGATGAAATCGCCCGGACTATTAGTAAATTTCACGACCATGCCGAAAGTGGACGCGAAATTTCCCGGTATGGAAGTTTCGAGATAATCAAACTCAACTGGGATGAGAATTTTGCCCAGACCATTGAGTTTCGCGGCAAGACAATTACTTATCGGGCATTTGACGAAATCAAAGCGGCAGTGGAGCGGTTCATTAAGGAGAAACGGTATCTTTTCCGGTACCGGCGGGAAAGGGGTTATGTGCGCAAGTGTCACGGTGACCTCCACTCAAGAAATATCTTTATTGGTGACCGGGTTCACATCTTCGACTGCATCGAATTCAACCCCCGTTTTTCCTGCTCGGATGTTGCCTCGGAAATCGCTTTCATGGTAATGGACCTGGAATACTTCGGCCGCAAAGATTTGGCCGATTTCTTTGTCGAACGGTATCTGGTTTATTCCAAGGATGTTGGTCTATTACGACTGTTGAATTTCTATAAATGCTATCGTGCATATGTTCGGGGTAAGGTAACGAGCTTCAATCTGAATGACCCTGGGATTCAAAAGAAAGCTAAGAGCGAAGCAAAGATTATAGCTCAAAAATATTTCAAATTATCCAAGCGATATGCCAGTCAGCTTCAGTCTGTTCCTAAACTAGTGGTTATGGTTGGACTACCAGGCACAGGCAAGACCTATTTGGCCCGGCGTCTTGCAAGTCACTTTGATGCGTTTCATCTTATGAGCGATTCGATTCGCAAGCAGCTTTTAGGGATTCCGGTCGGAACCCACAAGTTCGAAGGACCAGGCAAGGGTATCTATACCCGCAATGTCAGTAAGAAAACTTATGCGGAAATGATACGTCGTGCAAGGGTATTTCTTTCAGCCGGTCACAATGTGGTGCTTGACGCTACATTCCTACATGAAGATTCGCGACAGACTGCCAGGGCTTTGGCCAAGCGTATTGGTGTGCCGATTCTTTTTGTGTATGCCTACTGTCCCGAGCGAACCGTGATTGCACGGATGCGACGCCGGGTCAAGGAGCACAGTTTCTCTGATGCTGACATTGAGGTTTACCGGGCGATGGAAAGCCGATTCACGCCGCCGAAGGCCGACAAGAACTTGGTGCGGATTGATACCAGACAGCCTATCGGCACTTCCTTGGGCAAGATTGAGCGCACACTACTTCATTTCTGATGCCCACTTGGGTTTAGCTCCGGTTGGAACCGAGAGGCGTTTAGTTGCTTTTCTGGAGACAATTCGATGTAAGGCCGATTCACTTTTTATTCTTGGAGACCTTTTCGACTTTTGGTTTGAGTATGGTCGAACAATACCCAGATATGGTTCCAGGGTTCTTGCGGAAATTTACCGGCTCAAGGAATTCGGGGTGCGAATCGTCTATCTCTCCGGTAATCACGACTTTCGATTTCAGGGGTTCTTTCGTAGCGAGGTCGGAATAAGGACAGGACATATTGTGGAGGAGACGATAGATGAGCAGCGGATATGGATGAGCCACGGTGATGAGTTAGACCAGCGGTTGGTTTCGGTCCTTTTTCGGCGGCTGATGAGGAGTCGGGCGGGCGAGATTGCTCACTCAATGGTACCATCTGGCTTGAGAGCCGAGCTTGCGGTCTGGGCCGCGACTATCAGCAGAGCAAGGGGACAGGACGAGTATCTGTGCCAAGAGATGGTGAGGTTTGCCGCGGGCAAGCTTGGTAAGGGATTTGACATCGTTGTGATGGGCCATGTTCACCTGCCGGTATTGCAGGAGTTTGAGAATGGAGTTTATCTGAATACCGGTGACTGGCTGACCCATTTCTCATATGGGGTTATCCGGAATGGGGCAGTTTCACTTGAGTATTTCCGGGGATAAATTTTTGGGGTTAGCACAGATTTTTACCATATATCCGCCACATTGAGGACCAGTAGTTCCTGCCTTTTCTTAATTCTGGAACGATGTTTCGAACAGCTTGTCGCAATTGCCGTTCCCAAATGACCGGATAATTAAGCACTACCGTCCGGTGCTTGCCCACACCGCGAGCCAGAATCGTCGGCAGGATATCGGAGAAATTCCGGGGCCGGTTAAACAAATTCACGGTTGTTGACCGATACCAGCCTTTTCCTTCCCTGATGATTCCATGATATACGATATGCACCGGAATACCTCTGATTTGGAACCCGTATCGGTTAACCCAATTTTTCCGCTGAGGAATTAGCCTGGACCAAATCCAGCCCGGGTGTTCGCAGAAGATGGTTTTCTCTCCCAGGCTGAGGAAATGGCTGAAGATGTTGTCCATCCGCTGTGGCCTCGGGCCTATGATTTTTTCAGGCAAGTCCCAGAATATATCGGTTGCATGGATGGATTCGAGCTTCATACCCAATAGGTCTGCAATTCTGAATACGGGTGAAGGTTTTGAGGTTTCCAAGGTATTCAAACCTGCCCATTTCCGACCATCCTTTCTGGCGACTTGGAACAACTGCCGGGTGAATCTGGTGGCGATGCCGGTGTTCTGGTAATTTTTGTCAACTCTCATGCCGTAGAGCCAAGCATCTTGGCGATTCGGATAGAGCACGCCGCAAAATGCGACAATCCTGCCTCGCTGACGCCAAACCCAGCAGCCGCCCGGCTGTTTCTCTAAGGTATGCCATTTGATAATGTCTTTGACATAATCGAACCACTTCAGGTGGTTGGCGAATTGTTTCACCTCATTAAAGAACTTGGGTTGATAAGGTTCCATTGGCATAGTTTTCTCTTCGATTGTACGGTTTCCATTATACTGCACCGGCTCATATGTCCAGCGGGGCAGAGAAGAGGCGGACCACCGACTTGACCTCCAGTGAAACAGACTGTATCCTCTGCAATGGTGCGCCATCGATCTGGCAAACGAAAGGTGTAATGGCACGCAAATCCCGCAAACAAAACCGTAGGTTAAAAACCCGGACCAGACTTGCAAAACCGATTCGCTGGCCACGCAAAGTCCGGTGGCTGGTGCCGGTCCTGCTGGCAGTTTTTATTCTCGGCGGGCTGCTCCTGCGTGCGTCAGACCTGCGAGCTGACCCGCCACCTGATTTGAGCTGGAGTTTCGCACCCTACACTGATGAGGGGCTCAATACTTACTCGGCCCGCAACTTTGTCCTTTACGGGGCCTGGAAGGTTGATGACTTTTTCCCATTTGTTGTCTACCCGCTGGTTAACTTCTTGGTTGCCGTAGTATTCAAACTCTTTGGTTTGGGTTTTGTCCAGGTAAAGATAATTTCGTTGCTTGCCGGGATAGCATCTATTTGGGTTATCTACCTTTTAGTCAAGGATGAATCAAGTCAACTTGCCGGAATAATTGCAGCCCTGTTGACCGCAACCTGCTATCCCTTGGTAATGTATACAAGGCTTGGACTGGTCGAGTCGGTTCAGATACTATTTCTGCTTTTGGCCGGGCTTTTCTTCAGCCGGGGTCTGAAACGGTCCGGGCTGATGGTTCTGTCCGGGTTATTTGCGGCTGGCACGGTACTGCTGGTAAAGATTTCGGCTGTATTCGTGGTGCCGGTAATGGCGGCCGTTTTCGTATGGCAGTTTATAGAGACCCGCAAGGACAGAGATGCGTTGGCTCTGCTGCGTCAGGGTCTCGGGTTCTGGTTTGCAGGTGTCGGTGCGGCACTTCTGGTCTGGTTCCTGGCGGTATTCCTTCCCTACCGGGGAGATTACATACAATATGTGTTGCGCCATTCCCTTGAGTCTCCGGCCGGCCATCCGGAAAGCCTGTCCGCGTACCTTCTGAATATCTTCACGGTCGGAGCTAAGTCTCGGCTGATTCCGCGGCTGCCGTTTGTGGCCCTGTTCGGATTCTTGTTTCTTCCCGGACTGGGAATTGCGCACCGTCCTGGTTTGCGCTACCTATTCGCCTGGTTCGTGTTTGCGACCCTGATGCTCGGTTATATGAATTATCGGCCTCCCCGTTACGAAATTATCCTGTTGCCGCCGTTGATTGTAGTCTTTGCCGCTGCGGTCGGCCGGCTGTTCGAGCGAGGCACCCTAGTGCCGCAGATAAAGCCTGCCATTCTAAAGTCAGCGTTTTACTGCCTGTGGCTTTGGCCGCTCATGCTCCAGCTTACTTTTTATTCAGGCGGTTTCTGGGGGGCGCTGCATCCGGATTCTGAAGCCGGCCTGCTTGCGGCAACCTTCGGTATCAGCCTGGCTATGGTTGTATTGGGCCATCTGGTGTTGGGGGTCATCCGGCGAGAGATGGTCCTAAAATCAGTTGCGGCTCGTGCCGTCGTGGCTGGAATTTTGCTCCTCTTAGTGCTCCGGTTTGATTTGGCCCAGTACTTCGGCTGGTTCAACAACCGGACCCACTACATGGTTGAATACTCCCAGGATTTGGACCGGATTCTTCCTGACGGCGCGGTGCTAGCTGGTAGCTGGGCACCGACCCTGTTGATGGAGTCGGATAAGCGGGCGCTATGTGTTACTGACTGGACAAATACTCACAACCCGATAGGAAAGTACGGTGTTACCCATCTTGTTTCGCCTGAGAACGGATTTGACCGCAAACTTTTTGAAAGGCTCTATCCTGACATAATGGAAAGGTCAAGGGTGTTTAGACGGTACAATGTGCGTGGTCTCACCCTGACCGTGCATGAGCTGTCGAGAGGCGTGAACAGCCAAGAAGAGAATTAGACCCAGATAGCTGCTCCAACGCGGTTACACTTATGCCATCTATCATCCAACTCGCCGTTCACTGATTGTTTTCGGCGGCTATGGCTATGGCGTGTACCTTAACGACATCTGGGAGTTGAAGCTGGACAGCTTGGTGTGGCGCAAAGTATCCGCTTCCGGCCCAAGGCCACGCATTCGCGCAGATGGAGGTGTGATACTTAATACCAACAACAACAGGATGCTCATCTTTGGGGGCAAGGACGGCAGCACCTTTTACAACGACCTGTGGGCCCTGGACCTGACCCCGGGCAATGAACAATGGACCCAGCTTAGCCCAACTGGTAACATCCCTTCCGGCAGAGCGGGCTTTGCGCACGCTCAGGATCGGAATGGAACTAAACTCTATGTCTTTGCTGGCTGGGATGGATGGGACTACTTCAACGACCTGTACGAACTTGATGTACCAACCCTGACTTGGTCACGACTCTATCCTTCAGGTGACCTGCTGCTGCAAAGACGAAATACCTGCGGCGCCTGGGACTGCTTCAATACCAACTTCTTTGTCTTTGGCGGGGAACACGGCAGAGGCGGTTATCTGGGCGATGCCTACTATGTTCATAGCGATGCGGGCGGCACGACCAGACGAAACTGGGAACAAATGATGGGGACTGCCGCTTCGCTCTATATCGCTACCGTCTCCTCAGGTCAAGTTCGGATTCGTTGCGTTGTTCCAAGAACCTGTCACCTGAAGGTAAGAATTCCGGACGCAACAGGCAGGGTCGTCAGAGACTTCTTTTCCGGCACGATGACTCCACCTGGAAACTGGTTGTGGTGGAACAGAAAAGACGCTAACGGACTAACAGTAAGCAGCGGCACCTACCACTGCCGCCTGGAAACAGAACACACTACCGTATCGAGAAAGTTCATTATTGCGGATTAGGTCTCTTTAAGCCGAAGCACGAAACACGGCTTTTCTCCACCCTGACTCAGGGAGTCGGGCAGAGCTTGGTTGAGCCAGAAGTGGTGGCAATTCTTTGGTTCACTCGGCCGTTTTCCTAAGTCGGCTAGTCGCAGGTAACCAATGTTCTATCGGATGTCGGGTTTGGAGCGACAGCTTCAATGTGTGCAAACGCAGTTGTCGCTGGTTCATCTTCGTGACGGCGGACAAAAACCTTGCCGCGCAGGGTGTTATTTGTTGAACTTGGAACGGTGCTGTAAGTACCGATTGCCCACAATCTCAGGCGGAAGCCGGCCACCGTTGCATGAGACCGAATAGAAGTCGGTCCAGGAAGAATCGGGTTCAGGGATGGGTCCGCTACGGTATTCAAAATGGATGGCTGCGCCGCGTGGTTCATCGTTAACCCAAGAGCAGATTCCGCCAAGTACCACTCTGTTTTCACCGATGTCGTAGACCGAAGAGATGTAATAGTCCTGGTATCTTCTGTCATAGACATTACCTGGCTCGCGGAACATGCCGTGGTGGTCAGACCTGCGTGGGAGCGTGTCACAGCGGGCCCAATCAGGTCCCCAGAGCACGAAGTCCGGGGTATAGCTGTAGCTGTTGATATAGATATCGGCATGGCCGTCGCAATTGAGGTCAGCTATGTCACAGGCATCACCGCCCTGAACCGGCAGCACGCGGCAGTGGTCTGGCGAATACCCGGTTGCACTGCCGAAGTAGACCCGGACATACGGACCACGAGCATCAGAGGCGATCAAGTCGTAGTAGCCGTCGTTGTTGAGGTCGAACTTGGCTTCGTATTCGACGCAGCCCGAGTCGCAATCCAGACTGCGGCGATGTGACACATACATTGCATCGGCAACCTGACCGTCGGCGAAATCTTCGAAGGTTGACTCAACCCAACGAATGTGTGTTATTGGAGACTTGTGGGCTAGAGCGGGTACCTTGTTGTTGTAGTTCTTCACTAGGCGGATTGACTCGGCCAGTCTCAGGCCCAGGCCATCTGTGCTGCCGATTCACTATGCCGATAGCCAGAAAGGGATTAGTATTTCTGTTTCTTTTCGGTTCGCACAAACAAAAGAGGAAAGACAATATCACTTACACAGCAAGGTATCCAGACTGCAAAGAAAAGAAATACAAAAGTAACGAGATATAGAAATGGACTGAGAGATCGCCCCGATGCCATAAGAACATGAAACATTGATGCCCAGGTGCTTAACAAGACATGGCCGGCATGAGGAAATCTGGTTCTCGGCCGGGAATACGCTATCGTAATCCCTAATATTGCCAGCGGGTTGACCAGCCACCATTTTTCAATGAAACCGAGGTGAATACCTCGATTGGGCATTGAGAGCAGCATTTCCCCCAGGTAGGGAATTATTGAATCACTAATCGTCGCAATGCCGATTGAGCCGACATATCCGATAACAAGCAGAATCCAAATGCTGCATCCTTTTCTGTCAGTCCTGCACTTATGAAGTTCATACATCGAAGCGGTAACAAGTGCACTTAGAACAACGTGAATTGGATGAAGGATATAAAAGATATTATAGGAAGTCTCAGAGGATAATTTCTGAAAGAATATCATGATGATGATTCCGGTTACCGCTCCAAAGGCGGTAAAAGGAACGTGACGTTTGAGTTCGCTCAGGATTGTTCGGAGCATTTCTGTCTTTCTGCTTTCGCAAGGCAATTAGGACAGAGGCCTTGGACCTGCATCGAATGGCTGGTGATTTTGAATCCGGTCTGCTGCTCGATTCTACTGGCTTCTTTTTTCTGAAAGCAACAATCGATGATATCAACACGGCCGCACTTAACACAGACAAGGTGATGATGCTGACCTGGTTTGGCACAGCTTGCAGCATAGCGGAGTATTCTGTCAAACAGGTCTATCCGTGTAAGAAGCCCGGCCACTGTCAGTTCTTCGAGAATTCTGTAAACCGAAGGGAGACCGAGTTTGCCCATTGTCGGCCGCAGTTTCCTCCAGACTTGAGTTGGGGTCAGTGCTTTATTTGAAGAAAGCAGCAATTGGGCTATTGCTTTGCGCTTTGGGGTTACTTTGAAACCGTTCTTGCGCAGCGCGGTTTCGACATAATTCGTAGTCATGCTAAATAGAATTGATTTCTATTTATGATAGCAACATTTATTTTTGAGTCAAGCCGGTTTCAGTCTTTGAGTGAACTCTATAAACTGCGGATGAATGCAGCCAGGGTACGCAATGGCACACCGGTGGCGCCGGCAGGTGCGTAGTCCCAGTCTTTTTGGGTAAAAGCCGGACCGGCGATATCAATGTGAACCCAGGGCACTTTTTTGTCCACAAATTCCTGGAGGAAAAGTGCGGCGGCAATTGTGCCGGCAAGACGTTCTTTACCCATGTTCTTGATATCGGCAATTTTGCTTTTAATATGGGCCCGGTAACGGTCCGCGAGGGGAAGCTGCCAGAAGAATTCACCCTGTTCCTTGCCCAAAGCAATCAGTCGGTCAATGGTTTTCTGGTCGGTGCCCATCATGCCTGAATACTCATCGCCCAGTGCAACCAGACAGGCACCGGTCAAAGTCGCCATGTCGATTATGAGATTCGGTTTGAGCGTGGAGCCGTAGGCCAGGGCGTCGGCCAGGACTAACCTGCCTTCGGCATCGGTATTCAGAACTTCGATTGTCTTGCCGTTATATGCGCGGATGACATCACCCGGTTTCTGTGCACTGCCTCCAGGCATATTCTCGGCCATAGGTGCGAGGCCGTGCACGGTCACTGGCACATTGATTCCGGCTAGTAGTTTGAACAGGCCGAATACTGTGGCTGCACCGGCCATATCGAATTTCATTGTGTCCATTGATTTGGAGGGTTTGAGTGAAAGTCCTCCTGAATCAAAAGTAATTCCTTTGCCGACAACACAGACAGTCTTTTTGGATTTGCCTTTTGGTTTATAGATAAGATGGACTAAGCAGGGTGGTTCCTGTGAACCAGCACCCACGCGCAGGATGCCGTTCATGCCCATTCGGGCAAGCTGTTTCTTGTGTAGAACTTCGGCAGTTATCCGGCCACGCTTGACCAGTCGGGTTGCCAGTTTGGCCATCATTTCAGGTGTTTTCCTGCTCGGTGGCTCGTTCACGAGGTCACGAGTGTAGCAGACCGCTTCGGCGATTGTTCTAGCCTCAACAGCAGACTTGCGCAATGACCGGGATATTACCTGATTTGAGTCGAACAGGAGGCCGAGGAGTCGGGGAGACACTGGGTCATCGGGTTTTTTTGTTCTATACTCGATGTAGTGGTAACTGGCGAGTATCGCACCTTCCACAGATGCGGCTATAAAGGAATCAATAGAACACGGAATCGATGTTGGTTCTGGCATAAGGAAACCGAGTTCAGAGATTTTCATTTCCTCGGCCCGTTTGATGAGTTTGGCAACTGCTACTCTTACCCGGTCGGTTTCAAAATCCTTTTTCTTGCCCAGACCAGCGAACAGTAACCTCTGCTTCCCTTTGCCAGAGCGGAGCAAGATGGTTTTCTTGTACTGGCTTCGGAAATTCTCCTCACCGGCAACAGACACGAATTTCTGTCCTTCCTTTTTGGAAAGACCGAGTGGCGTTTTGGTATTCTCAAATATCAAAGCGGCAAGGAACTTCCCTGACCACTCATTTCTTTTGAGTAATTTCAGCTTCACGATAACTCCTTAAGCTTTTGTTCTACCTGGGCCCGCTTTTCGTTTTCGGGCACAGGCATCAGTTCCATTACCAGTCCGGAACTGGGGGCTTCGTATCTGACCAGTCGTTTCATGCCGGTTTTCTCATACCAGAGATTTATTGTCTGACCGGCCAGGTTCATTTGAAGCTTGTTACATTCGAAACTGCCGGCCTGGTGTTCCAGTTTTTCCGTGCCCATCATTTTGAGTCTGACCGGGGCGCTGCTTCCACCCAGACCGACGACGACATCGAGTTTCGTTTCTCCATCGGTTTTCAGTACAAGCGCACGCAACAGGGTGGTCATCTCGTCGTTGTCGAAATATGTCGGGCCGATTGGAATATCGAGTAATTTATCGCCTATTGGGGTTTTGGCTTTAATTGATGCCTTGTCCTTTTTATAAATCACTTCGGCCCGCAGATTCTGACCGCCGGTCTGAAGGGCACGGAACCCATGAATGGGTCTCAGATTGTCACGGCGCACAACCAGCCAGGAAGAGTCCTGTGATTCACCTGCTTTACTCTTTACATGGGTCCATGAGTTGAGTTCTATTGTCTCGATGTTGTCGGATTTGCCCAGTTTCATGCTCAGTATATGCGAACCAATCTGTTTACCCTGGGCCAGAATCCGGTAGTGGTTTATTTCATTATCGGTCCATTCGGGCGGAGCGAGTTTCAGGCCAGGGGCCTTGCCTTTGTTGCAGAATGTTATGAGCAGAGATGCCCCGAGGATGACACTCAGGGTTCTTTTCATTTCTTCCTCCTATGTTTGTATCGTGTTTTCCAAAGCAACCTCAGAAGTATGGCGCCTTGAGTTCTTGTAAGCAACCAGAACTGCCAGATAGCCGATGATAAGCAGTAATGGTAGGATAACGGTCAGAATATGTGTCCTGGCAAATCTCGAGAATTCCAGCCCCGGATAGTATTTCATCACAAGCACGAGGCCGTCAACGAGTTCATGGTAAAGTGTTGCCACAAAGAAGAAGAACAACAGCCACCATCTCTTCTTCAGGCCGAACCAGTGATAGAACCCGAGTCCGATGAGCGCACCCATGATGGCATGAAGTTGAATCGCGTAGGCGCGCTCCCAGACTGAGTGCCAGGTGGTGAAATACAGAAATAAGGAAACCCCAAACACCCGGCCAAGTTTGGGCAGGTACCCGATAATGGACAGGGTTATTGCCTCTCCGATGCCGTAGCACAGCCCGGTCCAAAAACCCCAGATGGTAGCACCGCTCTTGCGGCGGAACACCTCAGGCCCGGTTTTGCGCGCCAGGGCAAGGAACACCAGTATCGCCAAGACCTTGGCCAGTTCTTCCCAGATGTTATTGTCCATCTGGACAATCCCGGCCACGAACCAGAAGGTGTTCTTTGCGAACACCAATGCGGCTTCGTAATGCTTACGGAAAAGAAACGCCGGGAAGAAAAGGAAGGCAATAAGGCCGGTGACAGTCCACACCCAGGCCGGTATCTTCGTCAACCCGCCTCGCCTGCGGAATATGAAATAGAACGCCGCCGGCACCACGATGCCGATGCCCCCAAACAAAACAACCGCAGGCCAAGTAATCACAGCAGGGTTAATATAGGACCAAAGCCAAGGGTGTCAAATAAAGAAGTCAAAAGGCAAGGAATGGCGCTACGTGCCAGTCCAGAATAGGGAATGTGCCATCGGATGGCACAAGGCGGCGGGAAAGGTCAAAAGTCAAAACTGCGGACGGCGCTTTGCGCCGGGCCGAAGATACCAGGTTACTTGGTATCCTTGCCGCGTAGCGGCATCTTTTTTGCACTTTGACTTTTGCCTTCATTTGTGCCTTTGGTGGCCCATCGCATTATCTTTTCATCCACTTTACAGCCTGCTTCAGAACTTCTTCATTCACAGTATGGCCACCTTTGAAGTCGCGGAATGTAACATCGTAGCCGTGTTTCTTCAAGAGATTTCTTGCTTTGGCCCCGTTGTCGTATTCAACGACATTGTCTTGTTTGCCGTGGGCGATGAATATCCGCAGGCCTTTTGCCGCTTCGATAGCTTCTTCTGACAACCAGTCGGTATCGAGCCAGCCGCCAAAGCAGATAAGACCTTTGAAAAGCTCGTGATGTTTGATTCCGGTAGTATAAGTGAAACCACATCCCTGGGAGAAGCCAAGCAGGTATACTCCGTTTGTTTTGTAGCGGCGGCTCATTTCCCGGACAATATCGATAATATAGTTTTCTGACATCATTTTGGACAAAGCGGTTTTCGCCGAATCACCCGGAATTCTGGTATACCAACTGTAACCGATTTCTTTGCCGACCGAAAACGGGTAAGGGGCCTGGGGCGCGGCATAAATAAATTCAGATTGGCCGAATCGTTTCCAGAGGGTTATGAACCGGTCGGCACTGCTGCCGAGGCCGTGGAGCCCGATTACAAGCGGAAAGGCCTTTGTTGAATCATAATCCTCGGGCAGATGCACCCGGCACTTGAACAGGGCCGGGGCATCAATAACAATGAATTCTCCCAGTCCTTCTTTTTTCTTTTGGATTCGAAGGTCGATGCTGTCCACCGCAGCATCAAACACCGGTTTGCCCCGCACTTTTTCAAAGTCCGGGTCTTTTTTCAGATGTCCGATATTATCAAATCCGGCTTTTTCCGCCCTTTTAAGATATTTGGCCGCCAGGCTGTCTTTGCCCAGAAGCCCATAACAACAGGCAAGATTGTAGATGGAGTTGGCATCAGTGATGTCGTATCTCAGGCCAACAAGATAGTATCTTGCGGCTTCCTGGTAATTTCCTGCCTGATATGCGTCATATGCCTTTTTTGCATATGGCTCCAGGTCCACATCCAGGAAATCCCCGATGTTCTCTTGAAGAGGGTTGAGCGATTCCGGTTGAGTCCAGTTAACTACTGTTGGTTTAGTGCTGGCTTGGGCAAAAACGATGGGTGAAAGAACCAAGCAGGAAAACACTAGGCATTTACTGAAATCACGCATCAAAACCCTCCTTTTCACCGAAGCATTACCAGATGATTTTGCCCCAATCCGACTCTTTCAAACTATCTGCTGCAGCACGAGAAATCGCCATCCTCTCATGCAACATCAGGTCATCGGATATGATATTGTTGGAATTGGCCGGGTCGGATACCCGTGAGCTGATGAACTTGTCACGAAGGTACTCAAGAACGGTCAAGATATTGGCCGCAGGCTGATTTTCTTCACTGGAACGCAGGGCATTCAACACCGTCAGTTCCAGATAGAAAGACGGGAAACGCAAATGGCGGAGGTTGTGCCAGATTTTTGTTGCCTTGATTTCATCGAGCCGATGAGACTGCCGGACCAAACTTATATGGGTGTCAATATTCGTCTGGATTTCTCTTTGCCTTTCGACTTCGAACAGGCTGAGGTTGTTGGTGCTGCCCCAATGTTTTTTTGCAGGAATCAGGTCAATTTTGAGCCCGGAATATGTGATTCCAATTGAAATGTTCTGTTGACGGGGGCCATAATTTTTCACTGCAAGGTAAGCAAAGAAATTTTTATAGATTTGTTTCATTGTTCCCGGCGTTCTCGGACCGAGGGAAATAAGCAGGTCAGCATCGGTGCAGCCAATAACCCTTGTGCATTTGGCATAGGAACCCGAGAAGCGGATATCGAGCAGATACCTCTTTGCCCAGGATTTGATGGGTCTTTGAAGCTGGGCGCGCACTTCATGGACCGGTGATTGAAGACCGGTTGGCGGTGAGTGACGAGACACGGTAAGAAGCATATAGTCGTCAGGTGTCATCTTTGCTTCCCGGAAGGGAAAATTTGCATGATTCCAAACGAACAGAAGACTACGATACTTTCGACCATTTTCTTTAGCCTCGCTACTCAGCATAGGCACTATGTTCAGATTGTCAACAGAAATAGGAAGGTTTACTGTTCCTTTATTTCAAACAGATTGTTGGATTTATCCCGGATGAAAAACAGGTCTGATTTTTCTCTTCTGACTACGGTGCATTCATAACCTTTCTGCTTTGCCTTTTGAATGAATGCCTTTCTGTTTTCTACAGAGATGCAGATATGGGTGTAATTCCTCGGGGTTTTCCGCTTCGATATAAACAGCTCCAGTTTCAGGTTACCCTTTGACAATAAATATACCCTGGTCTGTTTTGGAATCCCGAACAGATTTTCTGAAAGGTCAGCAGGCATCGTGAAATCGTATTGGAGGCCGAGACCCAGTAGACTTTGATAGAACGCCTTGATTTCCGAACGGTCGAATACAGTCAGGCCGACATGTTCAAGCATTTCTTATCCTTTCCATATTTAGTTTTTCCGCGCAAGATTCCTCCTTCGAGATTGTCCTTTCTTAGTTGAAAATGGCCGCGGTTCCAGCTTCATGTTAGACTACTTCGGACCCGATGTCAAACCGTTAGACTCGGGATATCCTCCGGGTTTGGTATCCGGGACTGTTTCGGGAATGGATTCGGGAATACAATCCGGGTCAGTTGCGCCTTTACATCCAGCGATTGAACCAAAAGAAGCTCCAGGAAGCATTACTCAAGGAATATCTCCGAGCATTCCGGGATTAGTATTTCAGTGCATTTTTCGATAGAAATCCGGGTTTGAACCAGGAAAAGAATCTCAATGCATACCAGAATTCATTCCAGGGATAATATCCGGGACAAAATCCAGAATACAATCTGGGAACAAAACCGGAAGAGAACCAGCGAGGGGGGCGGTGGAGGGGGTATGCCCTAAAAACAGGTATAAATTGCAGAAGTGCCTGAAAGAGAACAAGTTACATAAAGGATGCCGCTGTGCAGCAGACTTCTATGAGATGACGCACAGCGTTATGCGTTCCAGTTGGGTCCGGGCTCAGCAGTTAGGCGACGCCATCCGCAGCCCTTTTGAGCACCTCGTGCACCCGACCGGGCAACCTACAGATACCGAACGCCCATCTACCGAATTCGCCATGGTGGTTCACTGCGCGCACCCACCTCTTGGCGGCGGTTTCTTTCTGGCGGTCCTGTTCAGTCTCAAACCCCTTCACTTCAAGGATTATTTTGACCTCCCCGCCGTTTGCCCGATAGCGAACAAGATAGTCCGGCCGATACTCGTGGTTCTGGCCCTGCCACTCGTATGGTATCGTGAAGTCCAGGTGGTCATTGCGGGCATAGGCAACTACTTCGCACAGACGTTCCAGACGGTAAGCAACGCTGTGTTCCCAGCTCGGCGCATCCAGCACCACGTGGCTGATGTGACTCCTGGACGTCTCCACTGTCGGCCTGACCGTGCGGAAAAGCACCTCTGAGGTTGAACCGATAGGCCGAAATTTCTCTATCACCGGCAACACTGGAGTTTCACCCGCGGCTGTATCAGGCTCAATAGCCTCGGTAAGCCGGTTGATGATGCGCTGCTTATACTTGAGCAATGCAACTTCTTCCAACGGCACAC
>Ga0209121_10001496_pt1 | contig 24441 bp, 19 predicted proteins | sample Cruoilmetagenom3_FD_187292 | JGI IMG/M metagenome (GOLD analysis project Ga0209121, IMG submission 187292) | Oil polluted marine microbial communities from Coal Oil Point, Santa Barbara, California, USA - Sample 3 (SPAdes) (version 2) | ecosystem: Environmental > Aquatic > Marine > Oil seeps ... | reverse complement strand
CTCTGCCTGCTGTGGGGAAGGGGATTGGCAGCGTTGCTGGATCGAGCGCGGCTGCTGGGGTTGCTGGCGCTGGTGGGGCTGCTGGCGGCAATGGTCACAGGTCTATCTCACCTTTGGTTGCCTCAGAACCTGCGCGAGGATTGGAGGACGGCTGCCGCCTACGTGGAGGCCCACGCCGGACCGAATGATGCCGTGCTGACTCACGTGGACTACGTGCACTTCTCTTTCGAGTACTACTTCCGCGGCTCGCAGCCGGTCTTCTTTCCCTTCACCGATCGGGTGACCGACATAGCGCAGGTGGAGCCGCCGCTGCTGGGACTGCTGCCCTTTGACAGCGTGTGGCTCGTCCAGTCGCACACGGAGCAGTTCGATCCTGACCACCTTGTGGAGCGCTGGCTGGCCGACCGCTTCCCGCTGGCGACGGAGCAGTACCCGGCGGGCATGACGGTGAAGCGTTTCATCACCCGCTACCGGCTGCCCGAGCCGCCAGCAGACGCGTCGAAGATCAACGCGGCCTTCGGCCCGGACATCACGCTGGTCGCCTGCGCGGTTGACGACACGCGCACCCTGGCCACGGACGAGCGAACCCATCCGCCGAGCGGTTGGGTGCACGTGCGGCTCTACTGGCGGGCCGAAGCGAGACCGCCTGCCGACTATGCTGCTACGGTGCGCATGGTGGATCACCTGGGACAGGTGTGGGGCGACCGGCTGCATTGCGATCGCGGGACGCTGCGGCTCTGGCCTACCTCACGCTGGGAGACAGAGGAGGTCATCCGCCAGGAGGTGGACGTGAATCTCAACCCCATCACGCCGCTGGGGGAGTACCGCATCGTCGTGGGGTTGGTGGACGACGCCGGCCAGCCGCTGGGCGCCGAGGTCATCTGTGGCCAGGTGCAGGTGGTGAACTAAAATGAAGCATGGCTGGCCGACAGACGCAAGCTAGAGGAGAAGAAAAAGCTAAATGGAACTAGGTACGGAACTCTGGATCGACGTGGTTGCCTGGCTCACCAGCCGCGGCCTGCGCATTCTTGTCATCGTGATTGTTGCCTTTGCTGCCCATCGCCTGCTGCGTGTCCTGATGCGGCAGATCCCTCGTTGGATACGAGTGCGGGCTCGTAGCGAAGCGGAGGGTGGCGAGCTGGCCCAGCGCGCCGAAACCATCCGTTCTGTCATCGGTTGGGTGGGTTCAGTCTTCATACTTGTCGCCGCCATGCTGATGGTCTTCATCGAACTTGGTTTGGACGTCGGGCCACTGCTGGCCAGCATGGGCTTGGTCGGCTTAGCTTTGGGCCTGGGAGCGCAGATGCTGGTCAAGGACATCATCGGCGGGTTGTTCATTCTGATCGAGGATCAGTTTGCCATCGGGGACGCGATCACCGCAGGCGATCTGTCGGGCACTGTGGAACGGATGACGCTGCGCTCGACGCATCTCCGCGGGCTAAGAGGGGAGTTGCACATCATCCCCAATGGCGACATTCGCACGGTGTCCAATTTGTCTCAGGACTGGTCGCGAGCGGTGCTGAACCTACCTCTTGCCCCCGAGGAGGATGTCTCCCGCGCTCTGCCAACATTAGAGAGGGTCGGCCAGGAACTGGCGGCGGATGCGCAGTTCAGCCCGCTGCTGATGGAATTCCCCGTCGTTACGGGCATCGAGGGGTTGGATGGCTGGACGGTGCGCGTGCGCATCATGGTCAAGACCTTGCCAGGCCAGCAGTGGGGAGTGATGCGCGAACTGCGGCGGCGGGTGAACGAAACCTTCCAACGGGAGGGCATCCGGTTGGGCTTCCGGCCTGGGGACGTGATGGCATCGCTATAGCCGGGCGAAGATGCGCTCTACCCGCACTTTTTCGCTGAGTACCCTGCCTTCTTCGTCTACAGCATAATTGGCCCCGTTGATGATCCTCGTCCGCACCTGGCCGCAGGCGTAGGGGTTGCCTTTCAGTTGCGGCGCGTCCAGGAGGCCGATTTCCACCGCCCGCGCCAGCACGTCGGGGTTGGTCAGAGGATCCTCCGCCTTGCCCCTTCCCAACTGCCCAATAGCCTCAACGATAACCATGGCCTCTTCCACGAGTTCATCTTTGCGTTGCTGCACTTCCAGGTCGGCGGTCATGTCGGGCATGCCGTAGAGGCAGTTGGTGATCACCTTGCGGGCTATCTTGCAGCTTTCGATGACGTCCTCCGGCGTGGCGGCGTGGTGGGCCTCCACGTAGCCTACCACGTGCACGATGGATGGTTTGAGCGCCATCTGCAGGTAGACCGAGGCGGCCAGTTGGCCCTTCGCATAGTCAGGATCCACCGGATAACTCATGAGGCCCGTGCGCGTCTGGCGGACGATGTGGAACCCCTCGTCGACGAACGATTCGGCCAGCTCGACCTGGGCCAGCGCCTTGGCCAGGTCCATCTTGTTGGAAAGATGCGGCGGGGTCTCGAACATATAGGTGGTGATGTAGTCCCGCACACCCATCTTCTTTGCCACGTGGGCATAGATGTAGGAATCGGCGCAGATGACAGCATCGTGGGCGTCCCGCAGCCCCCAGTGGTAGGGCTCGTTTCCCTCCACGGGGATGTTCCGCTCGCCATGCCATTTCATCAGCGCCATGTGATCGCCGATGGACTCCCGCAGAGTCAGCGGCCCCCGCCCGTCCATCACGTTGAACCAGAAAAGTGAGGTAGCGCACCAGGTGTTGCGGATGGTGCGGCGCAGCAGTTCGGCGTAGCGCAGCAGGTCCGAGGTGCCCGAGTAGGAGCGCATCAGGGGATAGTTGCCGCAGCGGCTGGCGGCGTAGAGGGTACGCAGGTCCTCTTCGCTGCGGAAAGGGACGCCGCCGGCGCCCTTGCGCCTGGGGTCCTGCCGCTCCGGGTGGAAAAAGCTTTGCTGCGCGTCCTGATCGGGGCCCAGGGAGACAATGTCCAGCACGCCTGCCTCGGCGATGCGCCTGATCCCCGCCACCGTCGGCTCGATGGTCTCGGCGGGCAGGCCGAAGTGGTGGCGAATGATGGGGAAAGGAGCTTTCCAGGCGATTCGGTCGAGGGTCTCGGCGGGGTAGTCCGCGTCGGTCATCTGCTCCAGGGGCTGGCCCTTGAGGTAGGCGATGACCGCATCCGGCGGTTCTTCTCCGCTGAAGAGCGCCTCGAAGAGGCCCGTCTTGCGGGCGGTCTCCACCACCGGTGGCGTGCCGCCGAAGACGAAGCGCTTGCCCAGCAGCCCCGCCTCCTCGCAGGCTTGTTGGAAGTCGGACAGCAGGATGGCCGCGTTCTCCGGCGTCAGGCGGTAGCTCACCGCCAGGATGTCCGGATCAACTTCCTGGGCTGCAGCGATGTACTCGGCGATGGAAGTGGCTGGGCCGGTAAACTCCGTCTGGTAACCCTGCTCTTCCGCCAGGCCCAGGAAATTAAGCACACCGGCGACGTGGACGCACTCCCCGAGGGAGCCTCCGAGGATTTTCTTGCGCATGATGGTCTTTTCCTCTCTAGAGTTTGAAGTTTGGAGTTTGGAGTTTAGAGTTCTCTTTGCCCTCTGCCAGGGCTTTGATTTCTTCTACCTTCATCCCCGCCAGGCCCAACCGCTTCAGGTTGCGCCCCTCGGCCCAGAAGTCCCGTTCCAGAAGGGTGCCAGCGATGCGCACGATGGCCCGGCTGATGGGCATCGGCGCGCCGGCCAGCTCGGCGAAGGCGATGAGGGGGATCAGGCCTGTAGGGATGTCTTCAGTGAGATAACGATCATCGAGACTGGTGGGAGCTACGGCCTCCTGATAGGCCGGCACGCTGCGGATCTTCTGGTACAGGTCTCGCCCCGTCACTCCCTCGTAGGCGTGGGTCAGCCACTCGCTCGCTGATTCAACCTGGATGCCAAAAGCCCGGGCTACGGCCAGCCGCTCGCCGTCCACCGCCTCCAGAAAGCGTGCCAGAGCTGGCGTGATGTCATGGTAGAAGAGGAACCGCTCGCCAGCCTCGATGCGGTTGGCGTTGAAGATCACCAGGATGGGGTGGAATACGGCGCCGATGTTGCTGAAGCTGGTTTCCAGCACGTTGGCTGCGGGCACGAACTGGGGATAAAGCTGGCCCACGGCACACAGTACCTGGTCGGTGTCGGCTGGGGGCAGCGCGGCCAGGAGCAAGCAGCGCTTCAGGCTGAGGATGCGCACCCGGCCGGGAACTACCTGCCGGCAGGAGTAGACCAGGGTCTGGGTCTCGGCCAGCTTGATTTGCGCCGTGCATCCCTTGGCCCGCAGTGTGGCGACAAATTCCAGTGCACCGCCGGTGCGGCCGGGATTGAGGATGATGATCTGCCCGTCCCGCAGGTGCGGCGCACATGCTTGGGCTATCTGCCGATGAGCCGAAGCGGGCACGACCACCATGATCAGCTCCGCGTCAGCTAAAGCCGTCGCCAGGTCGCTGGTGATCGTGCGCAGGCGACCGAAGCCTTTCACCACCCCTTCCACGTACACGCCGCCTTGTTCTTGCATGGCCGCAAGCCGCGCGCTGGAGCGGTTATAGACGTTAACGGCTACCCCCTGCAGCGCCAGGTGCCCGGCCATGGCTTGTCCGCCGTGACCGGCGCCCAGCACAGCCACTTGGCGCAACTCAGTCATACCCCTTCTCCACCAGGGCGATGATCTCTGGCACGCTGAGGGTGGCCAGCCCCAGGTTCTCCCGTGTGCGCCCTTCGGCCCAGAAATCCCGCTTCAGCAGCCCGCAGGCGATGTCCGCGATCCCCCGGCTGGCGGGCATCTCTACGCCGGCCGCCTCGGCGAAGGAGACGATGGGCACCAGGCTGCAGGGCACGTCCTCGGTGAGGTAGCGCACGTCCAGCGTCTTTGGCGCCTTCAGCCCGGCATAGGCGGGGTTGGACTGGATGCGCTCGTAGAGGGTGTCGCCGCTGATGCCTTCGTAGGCTCTCATCAGCCAATCTTTGGCCGATTCCACCCGCACGCCGTAGGCCTCGGCCACGGCCATCCGCTCGCCGTCAATCACCTCCAAGAAGCTGGCCACCATGGGAGTCATGCCCTGGTAGAAATCAAACTCTTCACCTGCCTCGATGCGGTTGGCGTTCAACACCATGGTCGAAGGGTGAAAGACGGCGCCGATGTTGTCCAGGCTGGTCTCCAGGACGTTGGCGGCGGGAACGAACTGGGGATAGAGTTGGTTGACGAGGGCCAGCGCGGAGGTCGTATCGCCCGCCGGCAGGGCGGCCAGGGGCACTTCCTTCTTGATGCCCATGATATGCACCCGAGCCGGCCCGGAGATGCGGCAGGCGTAGATCAACGTCTGAGCCTCGGCCACCACGACGCGAGCCTTCACCCCCTGCTGGCGCAGGACGTGAGCGAACTCCAACGCCCCGCCCGTCCGCCCAGGATTGAGGACGATGACTTGCCCCTCGCGCAGGTGGGGGGCACAGACCTCGGCCATGAAGCGATGGGCGAAGGCGGGGACGACGACCATGATGACCTCGGCGTCAGCAATGACCGGAGCGATGTCGGTGCTGATCAGGTCGAGCGGGCTGAAGCCTTCCACTGTCCCCCCAACCTGGACGCCGCCGCGCTCCCGCATGGACGTGATCTCGTGCTCGAACTTGTTGTACAGCTTGACGGGGAAGCCCTTGAGGGCCAGATGCCCGGCCATAGCGTGGGCGCCGTTCCCCGCGCCCAGGATGGAAACTTTGAGACTTTCCGACATTTGAACCTCCTCCAGTGTTTTCTCAGAAAGTAGGGGCGAATCCTTGCGGTCGCCCTTTTGGGCAGGCGCAAGGCCTGCCCCTACTGAGATACCTCCTCCAGGTTATCTTTCATCAATTTCAGGGCCAATGTGGGGCTTAGTTCGGCCAGCAGGCCCATGGCCCACAGGATGTAGTGGCGGTCTACATACATGCGGGGATTCCTGGGCCGGAGCAGGAAGGGGTTCTCTGGCCGGTAGAGCGCCTCCGCCAGGGCCTGACGGCGTTCTTGCAGATGGCGAAAGGGACCTCCGCTGCCGATGAGCGTGGGCAGGCGAGTCAGGTCCTTTCCTTGCTGGATGTAGCAAAAGCCCTCGGGCAGGAAATGCTCCCTCAAAGTGCCCACGTGGCGCTCCACGCTCAATCGCACGGCGGCTTTGGTCATCCCCAGGTCAATGGCCGCATCCTGGGCCGTGGTGGGCACTGTGCCCGCGTGGGTCGCCAGCCGCTGGACGATGGCCGGCAGGTTCAAGTTGCGAAGGCCAATGAATTCCGACAATCGCTCCTCGCCCACGGCGGCCAAAAGGGAAATGGCGCTGACACGGAGGCCCAGATCTCCTTCTACCGTGCGTTTGGCATAGGGTTCTGGTAGTCCCCGCATCACCACCGTTTTCTGGAAGGGTTCGCCACGGGCCACGGAGTGGACATCCGTGGTGGCGCCGCCCACGTCAATGACCATCAACTCTCCCAGTCCCCGTTCCCGCTTCGTCCCTTCGGCCAGAAGCTGGGCGGCTCGCAGCACGGCCATGGGGGTGGGCATGAGTACACGCTGAACGAACCGCTCCGCGTTGCGCATGCCCTTGGCCCCGGCGATCTTCTCCATGAAGAGTTGGCGAATGCAAGCGCGGGCAGGTTTCACGTTGAGTTGGCCCAAATGGGGCAATACGTTGGCGGTGAAATGCGCCTCCTTCCGGCCGCCAAGGGTCTCTTTAACCAGGGGGATAGCGTCTTTGTTGCCCGCGACCACGATAGGTGCGGATAAGCTGCTGCTGGCCAGCAGGCGGGCGTTGTGGATGATGACATGGTGATCGCCGCCATCAATACCGCCAGTGAGAAGGATCATGTCCGGTTCTTGGCCGACGATTTCCTTCAGCTCTGCCGGGGAGAGTTTATGCGCATAGGAGCGAAGGATCCTGGCCCCGGCCCCCAGGGCCGCGCGGCGGGCGGCTTCCACGGTCAACTCGGGTACCAGGCCGATGGCGATCATCCTGAGGCCCCCCTGGGCGCTGGAGCAGGCCAGGCGATGTCGAAAAGCAGGGGCGGGCATCCCTGCTTCCTCTAGTTTCCGCAAACCCTTCATCAACCCCAGGGTGATGTCTGTTTCTGCGGTGGTCAGGCTTTGGGATTGGCCCACGATGCGGCCTTTGTCCAGATCCACGGCCACAAGTTTGGTGTAAGTGCTGCCGAAATCTATCAGAAGCACCAGCCCGGAGAGCGGTTCGTCACTGGCCCGTTCGGAGCCGCCGCTTGTGCGCTCTTGCATAGCGCCTCACAATCTCTCGTACTTCTCCACGTCCCAGACGAACACCGTGGCCCCACCGATGGTCACGGTGAGGCTCTCCGACAGGTAAGAAGCGTCGCTCGGATGGATGGTCTGGGTTCGAGAGTGGCAATGAGCCTGGATCACTTCCAGCACTTGCTCCACTTTGTCTTTTTCCACGCCGATGAGCACCATGTTGTTGGAACCCCGCAGGAAGCCGCCGGAAGTCTGGACCTTGGTCGCACGGCAACCGGTTTCGACAAGCGCGCCCAGAAGTTCGTCCACATCTTCGTCCTGTACCATGGCCGCTATCAATTTCATCATCGTCATTACCGTTCTCCTCGTTAATATAGTTGGCCCCGCTGGACGGCCGCGTCAAGTGGGAGGGTGCCGGACTGGTTGATCTTACAGCCTCAATTCGACGCCCGGCAAGCGCGGCTCCTCAGACGGTCGCTTTTCCTCTGGTACCCGCAGTGAACCTCCTTCCACGATCTCCGTTCTCTCCTCCACTGCCAAGTTCGGTCAGTGATCAATATCCAATCGCTGTGGCCGGGGTCGGGACCGTCACTCCTCCATGCAGTTTATCCGTTTGCAGCCCCCTCATGATAGCCACGGGCAAAGCGAAATTACCATCAGGTAACAGCACAACTTCGTGGCCTCGCCTCTCAAGCTCCTTCACGACTTTCGGGGACATCCGCGAGTCGACGAATAGCTCTCTTACCAGTTTCCCCTCTGGCGCCTTGGGGTCGCTACCCTCTATGTGGATTCTGGGAACAGCAATGGCCTCCTGGATGCCCATTCCAAAATCTAGCACTTTCACCAGCACCTGAACCACTGAGGTAATCACTCGCCTTCCACCAGGCGCGCCGATGGTGATCAGAGGTTGACCGTCCTTGAAGACGAGAGTCAGTGAGTCGTGGCTTGATGGCCTCTTCCAGGGGCCAATGGAATTGCTGGTGCCTGGTTCGGGATTGAACAGGTTGGTGTAGTTGCGCAAGATGGCACCAGTGCTGCCCGATATGACATAGGCCCCGAAGCCGCCTCCCAAAGTTTGGACCATGCTGACCATATTGCCATCTTTGTCCATGGTGCAGAGGTGGGTTGTGTTCCTTCCCTCCCCCCTGGGACCTGGCGGTCTGGTTGCTTCCGGCGACTGGCCATCCCCTTGGTACTTCCAGGGGTTTCCCGGCCGGATCTCATCGGGTACTCTCTCCAGGTTGACATACTTGCGCATCTCGTCGGCGTATTCCTTCGAGATCAACCCTTCGATAGGCACATCTTCGAATTCTGGATCTCCCATGTATCGGAAGCGATCCACCCAGGCCCTACGGAAACACTCGGCAATGAGATGCAAGAATTGGGGGCTGTTGTGTCCCAGAGCGGCCAGGTCAAAGCCTTCAAGCAGATTCAGCGTCTGAAGCACCTGGATACCGCCAAATACCTCTGGCATGCAGACCAACTTGTAGCCGCGATAGCTGCCGACGAGGCCATGGTCGTAGGTTCTGGGTTGGTAATCTGCATAGTCCTGCAAGGTGACGATCGAGCCGTGAGGTTGGGTATCGGCGATGATAGCTTTGGCGATGTCACCTCGGTAGAAAGCATCGGCGCCACCCTGAGCGATTTTCCGCAGGGTCCCTGCCAACTCTTTCTGCACGATGACTGTGGGCCTGTTATAGGCACTTGCGGAGCGAGGTGGATAGCCACCAGGCAGCAGCAGCTTGTCAATAGGAGGATATTGCTGCAGGAGTTTCATGTCACTGCCAATCATCAAGGCATAATAGCCATTGACCTCGTAGCCCTCTTCGCAGATCTTTATCGCTGGGGATGTGACTTCTTCCAGGCTCATAGTGCCAAACTGTTCCAGGATTTGGCACAGCCCCGCCACCTGGCCTGGGACCCCCAAGGAACGATACCCCATCCACCCGACGTTGTTTCTGGTGCCGCGCCAACCAAAACTGGGATGCGGCTCTACCCCTAGAGGTAACAAGTCGGGCACGAACATATCTTCTGTGGCTGCCCTGGGGAGGCGGCCCTCGAACTCGATGGCGACGGTCTGGTCTTCATCGGCGAGATAGATCAGCGCTGCTCCCCCACCGCCCAGACTGCTCATTGCTGGCTCACAAGTACATGATGCAAAAGAGGTCGCCACAGCCGCATCGAAGGCATTGCCACCCTTTTCGAAGATCTCCATACCCGCCTCGGCAGCTTCAGCGCTTTCAGCGACGACCGTGCCGTTTTGGGCTATGACTTCCTCTTTCTTTTGGACCAATATGCTACGTAGTGTCATTATCATTACCTCTGGGGAAAATCTCTTTTCTCACATAAGGCGAGGCCATAGCTGTCATCAAGGCCGGGTATTTCAGGGCAAATTCCAGTTTGTCACCAACCTTGACGGGCCTGGCTGTTACATCGAGCACCAAGTGATCGCTGCTGGCCCCAATGATTCTCACCCCTGGTGTTCTGGGACTTAGCCCTTCGATCCTAACATCTTGGGTTCCCACGGCTACAATGGCCCGACACCGAAGAGCTTGATCCTCACGGATAGGATGCTCTTCGAGAACTACATGGCCGCTCTCCCTCTGAGGCAGTACGGGTTTCCATCTGACCTCAATCACTTCGGCTGTCAAGGTGAAGGTGTCTTGGCTGGTGCAAGAGAAGGCACGCCCATCCGTAGGGTCAGAGCCCAAGAGTATCCCCTCGCCGATCCTTAGTTGGTTTATCCTGGCTGGCAATCTGCCCTGCTCGACCATCCGAAGGTGAATCGAGCTTCCCCCGGAGATGACTGCCAATTCTCTCCCGATGGCTTCCTCGACCCGGACAGCAAGTTGCACCAGCAACTGAGTGTCCTTTAGGGAAGGGGAAATCCCGCTCAAGCAGCCGATGTTGCTGCCAAGCCCTAACAGCCGAATGCCCTCTAAACTCTCTATTCTCCTAGCTACTCCCTCCACGTCCTCTGGCAAGAGACCCTCGCGGCAATCCCCCACGTCCACCATTAGGATGACACGATGAAGCTTACCCAGAGTGCGGGCCTCTTGCGCCAAAGAGGCCACTACTTCAAGCTCGGAGTTGAGACTGACCTCAGCCAGCTTGACTGCCTCGGTCGCCTCGCTGAGGGCTGGTGAGCGTAGGAGCAACATTTCTACTTTGATGCCAGCCTCTTTCATCCGCCTGAGGTTACTGAGCCGGGAATCGGCCAGCCCTCCAATACCGCTGGCGAGGATAGCTCTTGCTACCTCTGGCATCCCACAGCAGCCCTTGGTCACGCCTATCACCGTAATGCCATGAGCAGCACACAGGTTAGTGATAGTTCTGGCGTTATTGGTTATCTTTTGAAGGTTGATCTTGACACACAATTTTCCTCTGCTTGCCTCCCTACCTTAACCGAACGATGTGCTCTGAGCAGGACAAATCTCTGGCGGCTATCGGCGCCGGAGGCGGGGATCCAAGGCGTCCCGCAACCCATCACCCAACAGATTGACACCCAACACCACGATGCTGATGGCGATGCCGGGGAAGGTGGCCAGCCACCAGGCATTTCGCATGAACTCCCGTCCGTCGGACAGCATGCCTCCCCATGTCGGCACCAAGCTCTGAACGCCAACCCCCAGGAAATTGAGGGACGCCTGAGAGATGATCACCGTGCCCATTCTGAGGCTGGAAATGATCAGAATAGGAGCCAGGACATTGGGAAGCATATGGCGCAAGATAATCCGTGAGTCACTGGCGCCCATGGCCCGAGCTGCCAACACATAGTCCCTCTCGCGTATGGAGAGGACCTCTGCTCTAACAACGCGACTGTAAACCGTCCAACTGGTCAAAGACAAAGCGAGGATGAGATTGACCAACCCCGGCCCCAAGGCGGCCGCAACGCCGATAGACAGCAGCAGGCCCGGAAAAGCCAGCCATATGTCAACGAGGCGCATCACGACGTTATCCAGTGGCCCTCGATAGAACCCAGCCACGGCGCCAATCAGACTTCCCACTGAGGCGGACAAAAGGATCGTGCTTACCCCTACTACCAATGAGACGCGTGCGCCAACCATGAGACGACTGAGAATGTCGCGCCCCAGATTGTCGTTTCCCAGAGGATATTCCCAAGTTGCCTTCTCCATCCCAAGGCCAACCGGTGGCGCTAACCTGCGCTTCAAATCCTGCAAGGCAGGATCGTGGGGAACGAGAATCGGCGCTAGAAAGGCTATGAGCAAAAAGAGGGCAAAGATCAGGGCGCCAAGCGTAGCTATCTTACTCAGCAGGAAAGTACGTACTATCCTCTTTAGCTCGCTTTGCGGAGGTGCGAGCAGTTCTCGGTCCTGTAGTAATGGTGTTGTAAGCGATGCAGCCACTGTCCACCACTCCTTTTAGATATGGCTGATGCGAGGGTCTACCCACACATAGATGATGTCTGTCAAAATGTTGATAGTAATACGGATCAAAGCGAAGAAAAGCACGACCCCTTGCACCAGAACAAAATCACGGCCGTAGATAGCTTGAATGACTAGCCGCCCCATGCCAGGCCAGGCAAAGATCGTTTCCGTAACGACAGCTCCACCCAGTAGCCCCCCCATCCGCAAGCCAATGAGAGTTAACACAGGAATAAGGGCATTGCGCAGCACATGGCGTGCGAGCACTAGCCGCTCGTGCAACCCCTTGGCGCGGGCAACGACCACAAAGTCCTGGCCCATGACTTCCAACAAACTGGACCGAACAAAGCGTGTGGTAAATGTAGCTGTGCCGATTCCTAGGGTGAGAACGGGCAATGCTAGATGAGCCAAAGTATTCTTCAGAGCGGGGATATTCCAGGTTAGAAGGGAATCAATGAGGAGGAAACCGGTTATTCTTTGAGGGTGTACTGCGTAATCAATTCTGCCAAAGCCGGGGAGCCATCCCAGGTTGACGGCCACGAGCATGATCAACAGGATGCCGATCCAGAAAGTCGGCAGGGAGATGCCCAAGGTAGCTCCAGTCATGACTATGTAATCAATGAACGTATTGCGTTTCAGTGCCGAGAGGAGCCCAATAGGTAAGGCGATAGCTGTGGAAAGGATGAAACTGGCCAGTGTCAACTCGATGGTGGCCGGCAGCCGTTCCAGAATCAATCCCAAGACCGGCTGTTTAAAGTGAATGGACTGGCCGAAATCGCCTCGAATTGCCTTGGACACATAGTTCACATATTGCACCGGCAAGGGGAGATCGAGCCCTAGCGCATGCCGCATCGCCTGCTTCTGCTCCGCACTGGCACCAGTACCCTCGAGCATGAGTTGGACCGGATCACCGGGGATCACATGCATGATGGTAAAGACAATAACCGACACACCGAAGAGCACAGGAATGATCAGGACGAGCCGTCTTAGCAGATATTGCATATCTTGTCCTCTGCCGCATTGTATCTTTGGAATTATCTCGCATTCTATGAGACGCTGGGATAAGAAAGATGGATCTAGCGCCGCCCCCAAGGGGGCGGCGCTAAAACGTGCTGGGATTTGTGATACGGTTCCGATAGGTTAGTCTGTAACCCAGGCCTCATCCAAGATGAGCAGCGCATCCGAGCGAGGCACCCAGCCCTGGACCCGATCCCTCTGGGCATAGATTTCGACGGGGTTGTAGAGGAAGAGCCATGGGGCCTCTTCGACGATGATCTTTACCGCCGTGGCGTAATACTCCTTCCGCTTCTCTGGATCCACATCCCTGGAGCCTGCTACGACAGCTGCATCTACCTCGGCATTAGCATAGCCGGTGTAGTAACAACCGCGCGCGGCATCACCATAGCCGGTTTCTCCCTCGGGACCCAGCAGATTGCAACTGTAGCGGTCGGAATAGAACTGTTTGGATAGCATGCCGTCGGCATCCGCTTCCGAGTTACCCCAGGAAGTCAAAGCAGTCTGAGAGTAACCTGGCTCGTACTGGGCGTAGAAGGCAGCGCTTTCCATGATGTTGACGTTGACCTTGATCCCCAGCGCACTGAGCTGGCCGACCACAACCTCGGCCATTTCCTTGTAAGAAGGCCTCGTGTCGAGCTCCATCTCGAAACCATCGGGATAACCAGCTTCGGCCAGCAGACTCTTGGCCTTGTCGAGATCGTAGCTGTAGACCGGCGTTGCAATGTAGCCGAAAGCCTCCGGCAACAGCGGGTTGTCAAGCCTTCTGGCCAAGCCGTTCAGCACGTTCTCGATGATGGACTCGACGTCAATGGCATAGTTCATGGCCTGTCGTACCCGCACATCATCGAAGGGTTCCATGTTCACGTTCATCGCCAGGAAGTAGGCACGGGTGCCAGGCACCGTCACAGCCTCAACACCTTCTGGTGTCTGGTCAACATACTCGGGTGGCACAGTGGTGATGATATCAACGTCGCCTGCCTCCAGAGCGGCTATACGGGTCGCCGCCTCTGGGATAGGCGCGAAGATGACCGTCTTGATCTTGGGTGAGCCGCCCCAATAGTCGCGGTTGGCTTCAAACACTACCCGCTCATCTTTGACCCACTCCACGAACGTGAAGGGACCGGTGCCGACGGGTTTACTGCCAAACCCTTCCGCCCCGACTTCGTTGAAGTACTCTTCATCGGTCATGTGCCAGAGAACGACTCTGGTCATAAAGGCCGCGTAGGGGTCCTTGGTGACAATGTCCACGGTGTAGTCATCTACGACCTCGACCCTGTCCACGTACTTTCGCGTACTGAACTGCGAGTCATCTTCGACCAGCCGACCGAGAGTGAACTTGACGTCGTTGGCTTTAAAGTCGTTCCCATTGTGGAACTTTACTCCCTGGCGTAGGTGGAAGCGCCAGGTGAGTTCGTCTGGGTTCTCGTAGGAAGTGGCCAGCCAGGGAACGATCTGCATGTTGTTGTCTCTATGGTAGAGACTGTCAAACATCAAGCGTAGGACATTCTGTGTATTACGGCCCTTGAGGTACTTGTGGTCAAGAGTATTGGGATCCGCCGCTTGCGAGATAATGATCTGACCCTTGGGCCCCGGCACTGTGGTCGCGGGGACCACCTCAGGGGTGGATGGAGCGCAGGCCGCCAGCAGGCTAACCACTATCACCGCCGCCAGGGCGACTGCCCATTTTCTTTTGCTGTTCATTTTGTTCTCCTTTTTGTTTTGTTATTGTCAAATAGTGAGCCTAGGACCAAGGTCATGTCTTTTGATCTATCACCTCCCTTCCCTTCGCTACAAATCAGACCGGCCCGAGCAGTGCTGACGAACTTCCACGCTCTGTACAGGAACAGCTAGAGAAACCCGGTTTGGCGAACTCGGAGGGTCTGCAAGGGTCTACCATCTCTTCGGGTATGTCAAGGAGCTCTATCAGTTCCTCCAACACTTTCAGAAGATGGTGATAGGTCTCCTTCTCCTCATACGCGGACGCTTTTCCATCTCCCGCGCCGGAAAAGCACCACCATCAACGCTGCCCGCCCGATCCAATCCACGGACGTCCCCAACCGTACCACCGCTAGTCCCCAATCCAGGGTGATGGCGAACAGGTAAACCACCGCCAGCCGGAAGAAGATCACTCCGAAAGGTAGCCTATTTTAGAAATGACCGCATGAATCAGAGCACCAATTCGTCATACTGGCCCTGGCAAGGCAGCCCGTGACAGAAAAGCATCGTCCGTCGCGCGGGCAAAAAGATGCTCGTCGAGTTAGTAGCAGAATCCTTGCCCGCCACCGCGTGGCGACAGATGGGAGTGTCGTGGCTGGCCATCAACCGCTGGGCAAAGGGCACGTCAATCTGGCCGAAAGTATCGTCCAATTCACGGGTCACTCTTTCGTAGCGGTGGAACGAGTTGCCTCTCTTCGGTGGCGGATTGGTGTTCACGAAGCAATCCCGCAGTTCGGGGCTGACAAAGTGGTTGGTGCTCACCAAGGTGCCATCGTGGGTCTCGAACAACCCGTAGTTGCGGTGGCCGATCTCAAAGACGGCCAGATGCCCCTGGGCATCGGCCAGGATGAGGTTGTTCCGCCCCTGGCGAAGCACCGAGCGCAGGTAATCCAACGCCGAAGACACGCTGTCGTGCGCTTCCAGGATATGCATCATCAGCGCATAGTCGGGCAGGCCAGGGCCGAGGTCGGTGGAGCAGACGTGGGTATCGGCGACGGCCAGCCCTGCCTGGTTGATCCCGGCACAGAAAACGCCCGGGCTGCCGGCGCTGCCACTACAGACGTAGCGATAACCGGCCTCGGGCGTGGCGTGGATCACGATTTGTAGAGGCAACCGCTCCAGGCGATTATCTCGGTTCTTGACCAGGATGGGCTGTCCACTGGCAGTGGCCAACCCTGTGGCGGCCCAGGTGGTACAGCCCTCAGTACCCGGAGGCTTGCGGGTCACCAGATAGTCGAGCAGGTAGGTCACCAGATCGTAACGCAGCAGCGTGTCGAACTCGAGCTCCAGTGCTTCGGCCTGCCCCCGGATCATGGCCAGTAGCGGGGCGTCAATATCTTGAAGCAACTCATGAGTTTCTCGCAGCAGCGCCTCAAAGCGCGCGTCGGGCTCATACTGCTCGATCTGACGGAAACGTGCTTCGATGGCCTCAACGATCAGCGGGCGCAATCTCCTGACCTGATCGCCGTGCTGCCGCCCCATGGTGTAATGATCTCCTTGCAGATTGAGGGTGATGTACCTGGACATGACCTACTCCAGAGAGAACCGAAGGTGGTTGGAATATTGGGACATGGAATCAGTGCAAGTGGCAGGCTACGCGGTGGTCTTCACCCACGATGGAGAAGGTCGGTTCCTGTTCCTCGCAGATTTTGCCGATCCTGGCAAAGCACCGTGGGTGGAAGCGACAACCGGTAGGCGGGTTAATGGGGCTGGGCACGGTTCCTTTCAGGATGATCCGTTCCCGGCGGGCGGCCTTGTCCACTGTCGGTACGGCGGCCATCAACGCCTGGGTGTACGGATGCACGGGGTGTGCGAAAATCTCGTCGGTCGGCCCCTCTTCGACGATCTTGCCCAGGTACATGATCGCCACGCGGTCGCTGACGTAATGGACGACGCTCAGATCATGGGCGATGAACAGGTAAGTCAGGCCGAATTCCTCCTGTAGCTCGTCCAGTAAATTGATCACCTGGGCCTGGATCGAGACGTCCAGGGCGGAGACCGGTTCGTCGCAGACGACGAACCTGGGACGCATGGCCAAAGCGCGGGCAATGCCGATGCGCTGGCGCTGGCCGCCGCTGAACTGATGCGGATAGGCATCCATGCGGCGCTCGGGGATGCCCACCCGCCGCAGCAGGTAGGCGACTTCTTCCTCTAGGGCCTTAAAATCCTTGACCCCCCGGTTTTTCAGCGGCACGGAGACGATCTGCCGCACCGTCTTGCGGGGGTTCAGCGAAGAGTAGGGGTTCTGGAAGATCATCTGGGTGTAGCGATAGAAGCTCAAGGGACCGAAGCCGCTGCCGTCCACCGGCAGGGCTTCCTCCAGGACAAGGGCAACATCGCGGGCAAGATCTTTGGCGTGAATGTCCTTGCCCTGGAAGAGCGCCTGTCCAGCGGTCGGCTTGTAGAGGCGGGTCAGCACCCGGCCTAGCGTGGTCTTGCCACAGCCCGACTCCCCTACCAGCCCTACAGTCTCCCCGGAGTAGATTTTGAGATCCACTCCATCCACGGCCCTGACCACCTGTTCCCCCCGCCGCGCCAGGAGACTGGTCAGAAAGCTGGGTTTGATGTAGAAATATTTCTTGATCCCTCTGGCCTCCACCAGAGGTCCTTCTTGTGTCATGTTTGTCTTCCTCACGCTAATACAAAAGGCACCTCACCAGCCGGCCCTCGCCGAGTTCTATCAGCGGGAAGGGCCTATCCTCCTTGCACTCGGGCATGGCCTGGTCGCAGCGGGGCGAGAAGGGACACCCTGGCGGCAGGCGGGCCAGGTCGGGCACGAGACCAGGGATGGGGTGGATCTTTTCCCTCTTCTCCGAGATGCGAGGCAGGCAGCGTAGCAGCCCCTGCGTGTAAGGGTGTTTGGGATCGGCGATCACCTCCTCCACGGTGCCTTTTTCCATCATCCAGCCGGCGTACATCACGATGATGTTGTCACAGAACTCCGCCACCACACCCAGATTATGGGTGACCAGGATGACACTGGTGCCGTGCTCCCGGTTTATCTTGTTCAGTAAGTCCATGATCTGGGCCTGGATAGTCACGTCCAAAGCCGTGGTCGGCTCGTCGGCCAGGAGGAGGTGAGGCTCACAGGAGAGGGCAATGGCGATGATCACCCTCTGCTGCATCCCGCCGGAAAACTGATGAGGATAGTTCTTGGCTCGTTCCACGGGGGAGGGGATGCCGACGTCTCGCATGACCTGGATGACCCGTTCTTGCTCGGCGGCGATTCTTCGCCTGTCGAAGAGGCGGGAGAGCCAGCCGTTTGACGAAGAGACGATGTTGTGAATGCCCAGCGATTCTCGTATCTGCTCTCCCACGGGAAAGACCGGGTTCAGGGTAGTCAGGGGATCCTGAAAGATCATGGCGATCTCTTTGCCCCGGATCTTTCTCATCTCGGTGCGGGGCTTGTGCAGCAGGTCCTCGCCCAGAAAGAGCGCCTCTCCGTCCACGATCTCCCCCGGATGAGGAACCAAGCGCAGGATGGAGAGCAGGGTGACGGTCTTGCCCGACCCCGACTCTCCCACAATGCCCAGTTTTTCCCCTTCTCGGAGCATGAAGCTCATGCCATCCACGGCCCGCACCAGGCCACGACGGGTGGGAAAGACCGTGGTCAGGTTTCTCAGTTCCAGTAGCAGTGGAGGCGTGGTGTCCACAGGTTGATCTTCCAATTTCCACGAAAACATCATCTTGAAAGCACCTTTTTGCTTCAAGACCATTGGTCAACGAGTCAATGGATCAAGGCTTGAGTCTCGGCCGCTGAGGCCGATTCGATCAAGTCCTGGCGTCGGCCATCTCTCACTCGATCTTCAGGCGAGGATCGAGAATGTCCCGCAGTCCCTCGCCAAAGAGGTTGATGCTCAGCACCAGGATCAGGATAGCCATACCCGGCAGGGTGGCAATCCACCAGGAAGTGACCAGATAGTCTCGCCCGTCGGCGACCATGGAACCCCAGGCTGGCGTGGGCGGCTGGATGCCCAGGCCCAGGAAACTCAGGCTGGCCTCGGCGATGATCATTGAGCCCATGCGCAGCGTGCCCAGCACCAGAATGGAGTGAAAGATGTTGGGCAATATCTCGCTGACGATGATCACCGGATTGGACTGGCCGACCACTCTGGCCGCTTCGACGTATTCGGTGGTCCTTTCGGCCATGATCGCGCCCCGTGCCAGGCGGAAGAACACGACCCAGCCCTTGAGCGTCAGCGCCAGCAGCAAGTTGGTGAAACCCGGCCCCAGAAAAGCCATCATACCGATGGCAAAAATGAGAAAAGGAAAGGCCAAAAGCAGGTCAGCAAAACGGGAGATGAGGGTGTCCAGCGTACCGCGATAGTAGCCGCTCAACGCTCCCAGCGCCGTGCCGATCAGGGCAGAGATGCTTACAGACAGTATCCCTACCAGCAGCGAGATTCTGGCTCCGTAAATGATGCGCGACAGAAGATCGCGGCCTTGCACGTCGGTGCCCAACAGAAACTCGGGGCTGCCCCCTTCTTCCCAAACCGGCGGGATCAACTGCTTCCTCAATTTCCCTCTGGTGGGATCGTGAGGCGAGATCTGGGGCGCAAAGAGTGCCACCAGCACAAACAGCGCGACCAGCACCGCACCCAGCAGCGCCGAGGGCTGCCCCCACAGCTCGCGCAGGAAGTTCAGACCGTTGCGTCCCCAAAGCTGGAATCGGAGTTTGAATGGATAGAGAATCTGATTCAGAGCGGTGGTTTGAGCTTCCATAGGCTGTCCAAAGTCCAAAGTCCTATGTCCGAAGTCAAGCGGCTTAAAGGCATCGGACTGATTTCAGTAGCTCGTAGCGGGCAGGAGCATCTCGTGATTGCCGAATTTCGCTAGAGTGTGATCTTGGGGTTGAGATAGGTATAGAGCACATCCACGATCAGGTTGGCCGTGACAAAGGTAAAGGCGTAGACCATCACAGCCCCCTGCACCAAGGGAAAGTCGCGCGCAAAGATGGCCTGCACCACCAAGCGACCCAGACCTGGCCAGCCAAAGACTGTCTCCACGATCATGTTGCCGCCCAGCAGCACGCCCACCTGCAAACCGACCACCGTCACGGTGGGGATCAGGGCGTTGCGCAGCGCGTGCTTGGCGACGACCAGGAACTCTACCAGGCCTTTGGCCCGAGCCAGCATTACGTAATCCTGGCGCAGCACCTCCAACATGCTGGAGCGCAGGATGCGGGCGACCGTGGCCGCCATCGCCGCCCCCAGGCTGACGGAAGGCAGCACCAGGTGGCGCAGGCTGCTGATCAACGCGGCCTTGTTGCCGGTGAGGATGCTGTCTAACACGTACAGGCCGGTGACCGTTTGCAGGCCCGCGTCGTAGTCGATGCGCCCTGCAACCGGAAGCCACCGGAGACGCACCGAGAATATGAGCATGAGGAGAATGCCCAACCAGAAAGCGGGCATGGAAATGCCCAGAAAAGCCCCCGCCATGCTCACCCGATCCAGGGCCGAATACTGCTTGACCGCCGAGATGATGCCGATGGGCGTGGCCACGACCAGGCCAAAGATCAGCGCTCCCAGGGCCAGTTCGATGGTGGCCGGCAGCCGCTCGGCGATGAGTTCGGTGACCGGAGCGCGTTTGACGTAGGAATTGCCCAAATCGCCCCGGATGGCGTGGCTCAGGAAGATATAAAGCTGCACGTGCAGGGGCTTGTCCAGGTTAAACTCCCGGCGCAAGTTTTCGATCTCGCCCTCAGAGACGTAACCACCCCCGCCCATCATGATGTCCACCGGATCGCCTGGCGTCAGGCGCATGAAGAGGAAGACGACAATGGCTACCCCAAACATGATGGGGATGACTGCCAGCACCCGCTCTAACACCTTGATCGCTCTCATGCGCACACTCCTCAGCCCCAAACTCAAGGGATGAGTCACCGTCTGGTGGCGGTGGCTCATCCCTGTCGCTCAAGGCACGTCCTATGGGGACAGCCAGACGTCGTGCATGTTCAGGCGACCGTCGGCAGCGACCGTCCATTTCTGCGTGTTGACGGTGCAGGCCTCGACGATGTCAGGGAGGAACAGGAAGACCGCTGGTACCGCTTCGTACACGATCTGCTGCGCCTCGTCGTAGAGCTCGTGGCGCTTCTCCACGTCTGGTTCTACCTCGCCGGCCTCGATGAGTTCATCCACACGAGGGTTGCTGTAGCCAGAGAAGTTGCCGCGCCCGTTGCCCGTGCCCTCGACCCTGGAGTGCCACTTGGCCTCAAAGTGTCCCACGGGGTCAAAGGCCGAGTCGCCCCAGTCGCCGACGTAGGCTGTGCGCTCGCCATCCAGCATCAACGGCTTGAGCACGCTGTAGTCGCCCCACACGCGTACGCTGGCGTCAATGCCCAGTTCCTGCAACTGCCCGGCCACGGCCTCGGCCCTGTCCTTGTTCGCAGGCCGCACGTCAACGACAAAGGCGAATTTCTCCCCCTCCTTGTCCAGGAAACCATCGCCATCGGAGTCTGTCCAGCCAGCCTCGGCCAACATCTCCAGCGCTTTGTCCGCATCGTAGCCGTAAGGCTCCAGCGTGGGATCGGCAAAGTTGTTGTAAGGCGATAGAGAACCGGGGATGACGATGCCCAGGCCGCCCAGCACCGTTTCCAGGATGGTGTCCGCGTCCACCGCATAGTTCATGGCCAGCCGCACGCGGAGGTCGTCAAAGGGTGGCTTGTTGACGTTCATTTCCATCCAGGCGGGCCGCGTGCTGGGGCCGCTTACTAAGCGGACGTTGGGGTCGGTGGCCAACAGGGGGATCATGTGCGCAGGCACTTTCTGGATGATGTTCACCTCGCCGGTACGCAGGGCGGCCACCCGCGTCGAGGCCTCGGGCAGGATCTTGAAGATAACCCGATCCAGCGGCGGCGGGCCCACCGGCGGCAGTTCGTCGGCGCCGCCGTAGTAGTCGTCGAACCGCTCCATCACGATCTGCTCGCTCAGAGAGCCTTCCACGAACTTGAAGGGGCCGCAGCCTACCGGGGCTTTGACAAAGCCCTCGTTGCCCACCTCTTCGAAGTAATCCTTGGGCACGATCTGCTGGTGGACAAGCATCTGCATGGCCACCGGGAAAGGGGCCGAGAGGTGGAGGCGCACCGTGTAATCGTCCACGATCTCCACGCTCTCCAGAGGCGAGATCAGGCCTTTGCGCGGGGAGGTGTGGGGTTCGGGGTAGTCAATGCCGTTGTCGGAGATGATACGATCAAAGGTGAACTTCACGTCCTCGGCCGTCAGGGCCTCGCCGTTATGGAAGGTGACGCCCTTTTTGAGCACGAATTCCCAGGTGGTCTCGTCAACCAGCGTGGCCGACTCGGCCAGTTCCAGAAGCACCCGGCCGTCGCTGGTGCGGGTCACCAGGCCGTCGAACATATTGCGGAGGACGGTCTCGGTGGTTGTTTCGCGGTAATCGGCCGGATCCAGCGTCGCGATGTCGGCGGACAGGCCAATGACCAGCGTGCCGCCTTTCTGCGGCCCCACGACCGGGGTGGCTGTCACTACCACCTCGACCGCGACTTCCTTTTCGACCACAACCGTCTCTATGACCGTTTTCTCGACGATCACTTCCTTTTCAACCTCGATCACCACCGGGGTGGGAGCGGGGCAACCCGCCAGGATCATGGCGGTGATGAGCAGAAAGATGGTTAGACCTGCCAACTTGCGGTTTCCAAACATGATCTCCTCCTTATGCTTGGTGATCGGTTGCTGGGTGGTACTAGCTGCTGCTGGCTAACATCCAATCCCCAGCTCGACGAATCCGTATTGGAGCAGCCCACGCTCCTGCAGCGAACGCAACTTTGGACGATAGTGGCATTTCCTCACCTCCTCGCAGCGAAATGCTGCGCGTACTGTGGGCCTACGCAACGATTGCCTGTGAGCCGGGGAGGGGTTGATCGAAGTACGCCCCCCATGCCCCCCGAGGTTTGCGCTGCGCACGCCCGCTATTCTTGCAGCAACAGGCTGCTTTCTTTGTAGGAAGCATTCACTTGCTGCAAAGCGTGCAGCGCCTGGTCCTGTACCTCGAGGGAGAGAGCGGCGACGAAGGCATTGATCAGGGAAATCGGCGCCACCGGGGAGAGATTGTGGGCTGTGCCCTCGGTGGCTACCAGGAAAGGATAGTCGGCCAGGCGTGCCAGGGGTGACAGTTCGCTGTCGGTGATAGCTATCCTGGTGGCCCCGATCTCCTTGGCCTTGTACATGGCCTTCACAGTCCCTCGTAGATACCGCCAGAAGCTGATGCCTATCAGTAGATCCGTTGGTCCTAAAGCGCTCAACTCCAGCGCCAGGGGCATGCCGACCGTGGTCACCACCCTCACGGAGAAGCCCATCATTCTCAAGGAATGGGCAAAGAACAGGGCTGGTGGAGCCGAGAGGCCGCCACCTACTACCAGAATGCCGCTAGCGCGACATATCGCCGCTACAGCAGCCTCGAAGGTCTCAGGATCCACCAGATCAGTCGTGCGCTCAATGTTGCTGGCATCGGTGGCGAAAACCCGCGCCAGCACTTCGTTTTCCGGCGCAGCACTGGCTAACCTTTTCTCCACCTTTTCGACGTAGGTCAGGTAGCGGGGCAACTGCTCGCGGATAGCCGCCTGCAACTCAACGTACCCTTCGTAACCAATGGCCTGACAGAAACGCACTACCGTCGCCGCGCTGGTGCCCGTTTCTTGGCCCATCACGTTGACGGTAGCAAAGGCCACAAAGTACTCGTTGTCCGAGATGAAACGGGCGATTCGCTTTTGTTTGCTGCTCAGTTGGGGGAAGTGAGCAGAAATTCGCTGCTGAAGATCCGTTACTGTGGTCAATGGGATATCCTTTGGCGATAGAAAGCTCAGACCTGGACATCAGCATGGTGGCTATCTTGACGATGCTAAATTCCCCTGTTTTCTGCCGGTCTCCTGACCGGCAGCAGCGGGAACGGCGGTCAGCAGACCGCTGCGATTATACCATAACTTCGCAGTGCATGCAAATCTTGTTTTGTCTTTTGGGCAAATGAAACGTTCTTTGCGCTGGAGAAACTCTCGCACTGCAAGATCATCCTCCAGCCCAGAACAGGCGGGGGATGAGGCCTTCAGATCAAGGGGCTTGAGCATCGCGCACATAGATGGGGTTGCTGAAGATCCAGCCGCGCCAGCGGCCCCAGGCCCAGCGGTACGCTTCCAGGCGGTAGACGCCGGGGCCGTCGGCCGTGTGGCGCAGGCGGCGCCCCCAGGTTTGAGCGATCGGCTGGCCGTTTCGCAGCAGCCGCAGTTTTGCCCTTCGGGGGACGAAGGCTTCCAGTTCCAGTGGTTGGCCTGCGGGCCGCGTGTCGCCCATAATGGCTGCCTGGCCGTCGCCGCGTCCCTGGCTCCCATGGAACCGGAAACCCGCCGTGGAGCCGAGCAGATCGTATCCCACCCAGCAATGCCCCGCTCGCAGCGCCCCGTAGACCTGCTCTCGGTCGTGGCTCAGGTCACCGTTGAACGGTTCCGGGGTCAGGATGTGTGTGTTCACCGTACGGAAGGCAAAGGCGTAGGGGAAGGCCTGGCGCGCCAGTGGGCCGATGTGGTAGGCTCCGGCATGGTTGTCGGAGCCGCCGATGGCCACGACAGGCCGGTGGGTGGTCAGCCGGTCCCATAGGGCCAGCACTTCTGGCCAGGGGCCGCGGGCGAAGAGCTGGGGCCGGAAGCTGAGCAGCAATCCCGCCAGCTTGCTGCTGATATAGGCCTTGCACTCGGACATGAAATTCCAGAGTTCGATGCCGTCGTACCCCTGCACGTTCCAGTCCACCCAGGGGAATTCCTTGGAGAAGTAGCGGCTGTGGCGCTCGATAGGGTGGGCCAGGAAGCTCAGGCCGCCCTGAGCAGCCACGGCATCAATGAGTGCTTGAGGTTCTTTCGCATAATGAAAAACCTCCCGCTCTATCCCCGCCACCAGCAGGTGGTTTACCTCCGGCTCTCGCTCCTTGTCGTTCACCTCCTCGCCTACCAGCAGCAGCACGGAACCGCGCCAGCCGTCCGGCTCGGGTACCAGAGCGTTGTGATCGGTGGGGATGAAGAAGTCCAGGCCGGCCTCCTGAGCGGCGCGGACCACCTCTTCGAAGCTGCCGCTGCCATCAGAGTAGGTGGTGTGGAAGTGAATGTGGCCGGAGTACTCGCGCCACAGCGTGTCAGTTGGTTTCATCTGTTCCAT
>Ga0209121_10001494_pt1 | contig 24473 bp, 28 predicted proteins | sample Cruoilmetagenom3_FD_187292 | JGI IMG/M metagenome (GOLD analysis project Ga0209121, IMG submission 187292) | Oil polluted marine microbial communities from Coal Oil Point, Santa Barbara, California, USA - Sample 3 (SPAdes) (version 2) | ecosystem: Environmental > Aquatic > Marine > Oil seeps ... | reverse complement strand
CATAGAGCAATTCACCCGCCACACCCGCACTGCGTATATCGCGCCACGCCTCAACCACAGAGGGGTCGGCAAACGCCCCCTGTGCAAATGCAATACACCCAAGTGAAATCACGATTTTTTGCAGCATAACACCCTCCTTGACCTGTTAGGCCAAGCGTACCATGCCTTGGCCCCCCGCCCCATGACGTGGGTCAAGATTACCGCATACGCCGACTCAGCCGGGCAGCTTGACGGGCCCGCTTGGCCGCCTGGCGGGCTTGGCGCGCTTGTTTGCGCTCTGCCGGGCTCATTTCCTCGCGCGGCTTACCCCCGCTTGTGGCCATGTTGATGCCCGTGTTCACACCTTTATTGATCAGGCGTCGCGTCACCTGACGAATAATCATGTTAATAATCTGGTTGGCGTTCATTGCGCCCTCCTTCGGCTGCCTGCATTTGCACTATACCATGATCTGGGCGATTTCGCGGCAATTACAATGCAACAGCGCGTCGAACACCCATCAGCATCAAGCATGCCGCAGGCATTCCGCTTGGCAACGCCGCCTCAGTCCTCGAACAGTTCGGACTGGCCCTCGCTCGCCTCGTCCTCGTCTTCGCTGTCGGGGCCGGGCATCAGCCCCGGTGGCGGGCGGCTTTCCAACAGGCCCGCGCTGCGCAATTCTTTCAGCCCCGGCAGATCACGCGCGCTTTCCAGCCCGAAGTGGTCCAGGAAGGTTTGCGTCACCACAAACGTCACCGGACGGCCCGGCGTCATGCGACGGCGGCCAAAGCGGATCCACTCCATCTCGATCAACTGATCGACCGTGCCGCGCGACACGGATACGCCGCGAATTTCTTCGATTTCGGCACGGGTAACTGGTTGATGATAAGCGATAATCGCCAAGGTCTCGATCGCCGCACGTGATAGCTTGCGCGTTTCGACCGTCTCCTTTTGCATCAGGTATCCCAGGTCTGGCGCTGTTCGGATTGCCCAGGCGTCGCCCACCTTGACCACTTGCACGCCGCGCCCCTCATAGCGTTTTCGCAAATACACCAGAGCCTCGCGCGCGTCCGCCCCGTGCGGCATGCGCGCCTCCAGCTCGGTCACGGTCACGGGTTCAGCAGACGCAAACAGGATGGCCTCGACCATGCGCTCCTGTTCGCCCATCGGCGGCGCCTCGAACAGGCTTTCTTCTTGTCCGTGAACTTGTTCTGCGTCACTCATTCCGCCGTCCTGCGTATCTGGATGGGCGCAAACATTTCACCCTGCCGTATTTCAATCGCGCCCGCCTTGGCCAGCTCCAGCGAGGCCGCGAAATTCGCGGCCACCGCGCTGCGCCGTTTGGCGGGATCGGTCTCCCAGCCCTCGGGCAGGTAACTGGTCAGGTCGGTCCAATCGCCCGCATAGCCGATCAACCCGCGCATCCGATCCAGCGCCTGTTCCATCGTCATCACCGCGTCGCGGTCCATGGTGAACGGGCGGAATTCGTCCTTGGTCCGGATACGCGCATAGCCCTGCATCAGGTCCAAAAGCGTCGCGGTATAGGTCACACGCCGCACCCGCGTCACGTCTTCGGGCAGGCCGCGTCCAAAGAAATCGCGCCCCAGCTGATCACGTGCCATCAGCTGGGCGGCGGAATCGCGCATGCCCTGCAAACGCTCCAGCTGGAACGCCAGGTGGGCGGCCAGCTCTTCGCCAGACGGCCCTTCCTCGGACGGGTCGGGCGGCAACAACAGGCGGGATTTCAGGAAGGCCAGCCAGGCGGCCATGACCAGATAATCTGCCGCCAGTTCCAGACGCAAACGCCGGGCGCGTTCTACAAAGGCAAGGTATTGTTCGGCCAGTTCCAGCACGGAAATCGTACGCAGATCAACCTTTTGGGTGCGCGACAGCGTCAGCAACAGATCCAACGGCCCTTCATAGCCATCGACATCAATGATCAACGCCTCCGCAGCCATCCGCTCGGAAACGCTTTGCTCGTCACTTTGAAATTCGGTCTGTTCAGCCATTCCCCGCCTGACCCATCATAAGACTTTGAAATTCGGCCGTGGCGGCCTCAATGTCAATGGGGGCAGGGTCACGGCGCCAAGTCAGGGCGGCGTCTGCGCGGGATTGCGCGATCTCGGACAGGGGACCCGCGGCGGCGGCGACGTCCTTCATTTCGGCCATCTGGCCGTTGCAATGCAGGATCACGTCACAGCCCGCCGCCAACGCGGCCTGCGACCGCTGCGTCAGCGGGCCATCAAGCGCCTGCATGGAGATATCATCGGACATCAACACGCCGCCAAACCCGATATGGGTGCGGATCATGTCGATCACTGTGGGCGACACCGTGGCGCAATGCACCTCATCCAGCGCGTCGAACACCACATGGGCCGTCATCGCCAGAGGCAGGCCTGACAGCGGTTCAAACGCCATGAAATCGGACCACTTCAGTTCGCGTTCCTTGGTCTTTACGCGTGGCAATTCCAGGTGGCTGTCAGCGGTGGCGCGGCCATGGCCGGGAATGTGTTTCAGCACCGGCAGAACACCACCATCGATCAGCCCCTGTGCGACAGATCCAGCGATTTCCGCCACCTTCAGCACATCGTCGCCATAGCATCGGTTGTGCAGGATCGCATGGGTGTCGGGCGTGGCGATATCCGCCAGCGGCGCGCAGTTGCCGTCAATGCCGATTGCACGCAGTTCATCCGCAATGATGCGATACCGCAGATACATCGACCGCGCCGCGTAGCGTTTGTTCTGGTGCACCTGATCCAGTGCGGGCAACCATTCGCGCCAATGCGGCGCGGTCAGGCGTGCAACACGCCCGCCCTCTTGGTCAATAAAGATCGGAGCGTCATAGCCGACCACGTCACGCAGCGCGCCCGTCAGGGCGGTGACCTGCGCCGGGTCGGCGATATTGCGACCAAACAGGATAAAGCCCCAAGGCTTTACACGCGCGAAAAATGCATGTTCGGCGGGCGTCAGGCTCAGCCCTTCGCAGCCGAAGATGAACGCCCCCTGCCCGGCCATCTTAGCGGGTCACAACCGGGATGCAGGCGGATTTACCAGCCATCAGAACCGAACAGAACCGACGTGCATCCGACAGGTCTTCGAACCCCATCGCGCGCAGGCGATAGAAGGTCTTGCCACCGGATTGGGCCTTTTCAATCACGCGGGCTTTGCCGCCCATGTAATCCTCGAACCGACCGGCAAGTTTGGTCCATTCGCTGCGGGCCACGTCTTCGCTGTCAAAGGCGCCCAGCTGCACCAGACGCGTGCCAACGGGCAGGCTGGCCGCGTCAATATCCTGCACGGCATCCTGACCGGCGCCCCCGACGATCGGGGCGGCGGCGGGCGAGCTGTCGGTGCGTGCCGCGACCTGTGCAGCAACGATTTCAGCGGCCCGTTCAGCCAGACCATCCGGGCGACGCTTGGGCAAAGGAGAGACCTTTACACCAGGCACCGAGGCCGGGATGATCCGGGCGGTTTCGACCGGCGCGGCGGGGGCCGGTGTGGGAGTGGGAGTGGGCATAGAAACTGTCACATCGACCTGTTCATCGCTCAACGGCGCGACACCTTCGGTGATCGCATCCGCCAGCGCCAGCGCGGCGGCGACCGGGTCGGCATTCTCTTGGCTCAGGGCCACGGCGACAGCCTGGTCGGTGGCGGCGGCGGCAATTTCGTCGGCCTCGGCCATTGGCGCGGCTTCGATCGCAAGCATGGCAGAGGGATCGGCAGGCGTGTCTTCTGCGGCCAGTTCAACCGGGCGCGGCGCCAGGGTCAGCCTGTCGGCAGGTGCCGCAGCGGTGCCATCAGCCTGAACCGCATTGACCGCAAGACCCTGGTGTTGGGCGGCAAGCCCGCCGGGATCTTCGGGCTGCACCCGCATCGGACCTTCCAGCGCGCGCACGACCGGCACACCGGACACATCGCGCACCGCCAGCTGATATCCCCATATCCCCAACCCCACCACCAGACCCAACGACATAACGGCGCCGGCCCATGAGATGATGGACGTGGAATTTGCGGGATTGCCTGTTGGCGCCACCGGTTGGGCGCCCCATTCAACTTGTGTCATGCCTGCCTCACATCCGGCGATCAGACACATTCGCGCCCCGCCGGTTTACTGCCTTGCCTCTGATCTCCGAGGCCAAGCAGCACTTGTGATCAGCGCATTTCCTCAGCCGGAGTTACGCCGAGAATACCAAGACCGGCGGAAATAACAACGGCCACGGCCCGCGGCAGAGCTATTTTCGCAGCTGTTGCAGCCAAGTCACCCTCTTGCAGGAAGCGCAGCTCGGGCTTGTCATTGCCCCGGTTCCACAGCGCGTGGAATTCAGACGCCAGTTCGTACAGGTAAAACGCGATGCGATGGGGTTCGTGGGTGCGCGCGGCAATTTCCACCAGACGCGGCCATTCGGCCAGCTTTTTGGCGACGGCCAGCTCGGCCTCGTCGACCAACGCAGGCTGATCGACCAGCGTCACGCCCAGCGCATCCGCCTTGCGAAGCACAGAATGCACCCGCGCATGGGCATATTGCACGTAAAACACGGGGTTTTCGCGGCTTTGCTCCAGTACCTTATCGAAATCGAAATCCAACGAGGCATCGTTCTTGCGCGTCAGCATGACGAAACGCGTGACATCCGGGCCGACCTGATCGACCACATCACGCAGCGTGACAAAGGTCCCCGCCCGCTTGGACATCTTGAAAGGTTCGCCGTTCTTGAACAGCTTGACCAGCTGGGTCAGCTTGACGTCCAGCGGCACCTTGCCATCCGACAGCGCCGAAACGGCGGCCTTCATCCGCTTGACATAGCCACCATGGTCAGCGCCGAAAATGTCGATCAGCGCATCAAAGCCCCGTTCAACCTTGTCAAAGTGATAGGCAATGTCAGGCGCGAAATAGGTCCAGGCCCCATCCGATTTCTTGACGGGCCGGTCGACGTCATCGCCGTGGTCGGTCGATTTGAACAGGGTCTGCTCGCGCGGCTCCCAATCTTCGGGCAGCTTGCCCTTGGGTGGCGCCAACACGCCTTCATAGATCAGCCCCTTGGCGTCCAGCGCTGCCAGCGCGGCTTCGATCCGGCCAGTGCCGTACAGGGACTTTTCGCTGAAGAAAACGTCCATCTCGACGCCCAGTGACTTTAGGTCAGCGCGGATCAGGTCCATCATCTGTGCGGTGGCGTATTCGCGCACCTCGTCCAGCCAGACGCTTTCGGGCTGGTCCAGCCAGACATCGCCCTTTAGCTCGGCCAGCGCCTTGCCGACCGGCACCAGATAATCCCCCGGATACAGACCTTCGCCGATCTCAGGCGTATGGCCCAGCGCTTCACGGTAGCGTTCATAGGTGGAACGCGCCAGCACATCGACCTGTGCGCCACCATCGTTGATGTAATATTCCCGCGTCACCACATGGCCCGCATATTCCAACAAGCTGGCCAGCGCGTCCCCAAACACCGCACCGCGCGTGTGGCCGACATGCAAAGGTCCGGTCGGGTTGGCCGAGACATATTCGACGTTCACCTTCTGCCCGGCACCCATGGTCGACTGACCATAGCCGTCCGTCGTCAGAACGGTTTCCACCAGCCCGGCCCAAACGCCCGTGTCCAACCGCAGGTTCAAGAACCCTGGTCCGGCAACCTCGGCCTTGACGATCCGCGCGTCCGCCAACAGCCTGGCCGCCAGCGCCTCGGCAATATCGCGCGGCTTTTGCTTCGCCGGTTTCGCCAGCACCATCGCCGCATTGGTCGCCATGTCACCATGGGCCGCATCGCGCGGGGGTTCCACCGTCACGTTGTCAAAGGACAGGCCTTCGGGCAGAGCGCCCTCGCCCACCATGGCCTCAAGGCTTTCCACCACCAGGGCGCGGATATCGCTGAACAGGTTCATCGCTTGGTTCCTTATACTTGCGCGCGGTTTAGCACGGGGGGCGCGAAGGTCAACGCCCCGCTTGCCCTCTGCGTCGCCTCACCCTAGGCTCCGCCCAGTGGAAGGAACCCCCATGACCCAGCTGAACGTGCATTGCCTGAACCCGCTTGTCGCCCTGGCCGACCAGGCCTTTGACCCGGACCTGTCCGGCCAGATCATCGAACTGGGCAAGCAGGCCGGACTGAGCCGCGCCAAGGTCGCGATCGGCGACAAGGGGATCGAGGTCAAGGCCCGCACCAATTCCATGGCCGTGCTGGACCAATGGGCCCACCCTGCCCTGACCCAGCTGGTGACCACCGTCGCGGGCCTGGTGCGCCTGCCGCCGGAGAACTGCGAGCCGATGAAGCTGCTGCACTATGAGGGCGACGAGAAGTTCGAAGACCACCTGGATGCCTTCGACCCCGGCGGGTTTCAGACCCACCATCTGTTTCCCGCAGGCCAACGCCTGTTCACCACGCTGTGTTATTTGAACGATGTGCCCGCGGGCGGGGAAACCGTATTTCCCAAACTGAAACTGTCGGTGCGCCCCAAGCTGGGGCGCGTCCTGGTGTTTTCCAACACCGTCCCCGGCACGATCGACCAGCACCTCCATTCGGTTCACACTGGCCAGCCGGTTGCGGGGGGTGAAAAATGGGTCGTTGCCCTGTGGTGGCGCCAGCATGCCTGGCACGTGCCGCGCGACTATCCCGAAGAAACCGGCCCCATGCGCGCGTTGTGATAAATCTTGACGCAGCAAGAAGCTTTTTCTAGCGTTGCTGCCAACAAATCTGAAACCAATGAGGGACCCTTCATGAATTATATCAAACCGGCTGCGGCCATCGCCATTTCGGCCACCATGGCCGCCACCACCGCCAACGCAGGCGCTCTGGTCGATCCGATCGTCGAGCCGGAAATCATCATCGAAGAAGCCACAACCAGCTCCTCGGCCGGCATTCTGGTCCCGCTGCTTCTGCTGATCATGATCGGTGTGGCCATGTCGGGTGGCGGAAACTCGAACATGCCGCCGATGCCCGTCTAATTCGGCGCATTTGAACCGGCTTGTCTGACATCCTGAAATCGCGTCAGGCATAAGAAGACTTCAAAAGGGGGTGAGACAACTCGCCCCCTTTTTTTCATTGGGTTTCTGTTGACTTGGCACGGCCCCAATGTCTAGCGTAGGCACAGGCTGGCAGCGAGGCTGGCCACCAAGGGATAAGGGGACCCACCATGAAAAAATTTGTACTTGCCATCGCCATTTCGGCCACCATGGCCGCCACCACCGCCAACGCAGGCACTCTGGTCGATCCGATCGTCGAGCCGGAAATCATCATCGAAGAAGCTGCGACCAGCTCCTCGGCCGGGATCCTGGTCCCGCTGCTTCTGCTGATCATGATCGGGGCGGCCATGTCGGGTGGCGGCAACACCCCCGTAAAAGGGTGATCTTGCGATCTGCGTCGCCCTTGGCTGGCGTGACCTGAACAGACAGCCGCAGTCCCGAAACGGGCTGCGGCCTTTTTTGTCAGCCCAACAGGCGTTTGTGTTCCTGCAACGCAAACCGGTCGGTCATGCCCGCGATATAGTCGGCCACGATCCGCGCCAGCGCCGTGTCGCTGTCCGCCATGGCCACATCGGCGCGCCAGTCTTCCGGCAACAGCTCGGGTTGGCGCATGAACAGCGGGAACAGGTCCTCGACCACCGCCGTGACCTCCAGGCGCATCACCACCACCGAGGGCGCCCGATACATGCGAGTGAACAGGAATTCGCGGATCACCTTGAGATCTGCCCACAAGCCGCTTGAAAACTGCACAACCGGGCGGCCCAACCCACGTATGTCTTCAACACTTGCCGGGTTTTCCTCTTGAATCAACCGCTTGGAGGTGACCAACACATCGCTGACCATCACCCCGAACACCCGACGCAGGGCCTCATGACGGCGCCGCTTCAGGTCCAGACCGGGGTATTTCGCGTCCACTTCACGAAACGCGTCCCCGACAATCGGCAGCTGACAGATGTCATCGACCGTGAACAATCCGGCGCGTAGCCCGTCATCCAGGTCGTGGTTGTTATAGGCGATATCGTCCGCCAGCGCGGCCGCCTGGGCCTCGCCCCCCGCGTGGGTGTGTAATTCCAACCCGTGGCGCGCGTCATACTCGGCCAGCGCATAGGGCAGATCGCCCGTCACGGGCCCATTATGCTTGGCAATGCCCTCCAGCGTTTCCCAGGTCAGGTTCAGCCCGTCCCATTCCGCATAGTGCCGCTCCAGCGACGTGACGATCTTCAACGCCTGCGCATTGTGATCGAACCCGCCATACGGCGCCATCAGCGCGTTCAGCGCGTCCTCTCCGGTGTGGCCAAACGGTGTGTGTCCCAGGTCATGGGCCAAGGCGACCGCCTCGGTCAGGTGGGAATTCATCCCCAGCGCGGCCGAAATCGTGCGCGCCACCTGCGCAACCTCGATCGAATGGGTCAGGCGGGTGCGAAAATAATCGCCCTCGTGTTCAACAAAGACCTGGGTCTTGTGCTTTAGGCGGCGAAAGGCGCTGGAATGGATGATCCGGTCACGATCGCGTTGAAATGGCTCGCGAAAGGCGCTTTCGTCTTCGTCATACAGTCGCCCACGCGTGCGTGTCGGATCAGATGCATATGTTGCCAGCATGTCAGCCCCAATTTGCCGGTCCTGCCTTGCCGGACCCTGTTGCGCCACCTATATTCGATCCTGCGAACAGAGGAAATGCGAAACCATGGAATTGACCCTGCCCCCCAAAGTCTCGGACCGCGCCTTTGCGCGGCTGGCTGAAATCGGTGCACACGCTCAGGGCAAAGCCCTGCGTGTCGCTGTCGAAGGCGGCGGCTGTTCCGGGTTTCAGTATGAAATCACCCTGGACGACCCGGCCGACGGCGACCTGGTCCTGACGGACGGCGGCGAACAGGTGGTGGTTGACGAGGTATCGCTGCCCTTCCTGGCCAATGCAGAGATCGATTTCTCCGAAGAACTGATCGGCGCACGGTTTATCATCAACAACCCGAATGCAACGGCGTCTTGTGGCTGTGGCACGTCCTTTTCGATGTGACCAGGCAGGGTGATCAGGTGGCGTGATCAGGCGGCGTCTTCCAACGCGCCTTCGATCATGTTCTGCATCACAAAATCCAAGGTATCCTGCCAGGCCTGGAAATACTCTGCGCTCCACTGTCCGCCCAGATGCGTCCCCAACGTGTCGATCAACGCCTTGGCAATAATCGGATAATGCTCGGCCAACACCCCCTTGGTGGCATGACCTCGTCCCAGTGCATTCAGAGGCGCGACCAGGTCCGCAGGATTGCCAAGCATCCCCATCGCCAGGTTCAACAGTTCATACAATTTGCGCCCCTGGGTGAACATGTCTTCGGGAAACAGCGCCCGCAAATCCGGGGCACGGGAAAACACACGCGCATAAAACTCCTGAGTGAACGCGCCGGGGGGCGACGTCACCAAGGCGACGCTTTCCCGACACGGCTGTGCATTCGTCTTGTCACTCAAATCGCCCGCCCCCTCAACGCATGGCTGATCGCCAAGCTGTCGTAAGAAAGTGAACACTCCCTTGCGCACCGTGCTTTTCAAGACGGTGCGAACCAGATACCCCGGCACCATGCGGTATGACACGATCATCATAGGAGCGGGGGCGGCGGGGCTGTTTTGTGCCGCACAGACGGTGCAGGCCGGGCGGTCGACCCTGCTGTTGGACCACGCCAAAAAGCCGGGCGAAAAGATCCGCATTTCCGGTGGCGGGCGCTGCAATTTCACCAATATGCACACCGGCCCTGAAAACTTCCTGTCGCAAAACAAACACTTCGCCAAATCCGCGTTGAAACGCTTTACCCCGTGGGATTTCATCGACCTGATGGATCGCGCAGGCATTGCCTGGCATGAAAAGACCCTGGGACAGCTGTTTTGCGACGACAAGGCGACCCAGATTGTCGATATGCTGCTGGATCTGGCCAAAGGCGTTGATCTGCGGCTGCAAACGCCGGTTCATACGGTGGAAAAAACCGCCACAGGCTTTTCCCTGACCCTGCCTACGGGCCGTGTGACCAGCCGCAATCTGGTCATCGCGACAGGTGGCAAATCCATCCCCAAGATGGGCGCAACCGGCTTTGCCTATGACATCGCGCAGCAATTCGGGCATCAGATCGTGAACACCCGCGCCGCGCTGGTTCCACTGACCTTTCCCGAAGGGCGTTTTGCCCCGATTTCAGGCCTGTCCCTGCCTGTGCGTGCCAGCACTGCCCGCGCCAGCTTTGACGAAGCCCTGCTGTTCACCCATCGCGGATTGTCCGGCCCGGCGATCCTGCAAATCAGTTCGTATTGGCGCGAGGGTGAGGCGATTGACATCGACCTGATCCCGGACACGCCGCTGTTTGAACGGCTCAGCGCACAGCGCCAGATCGAAGGGCGGCGCAACCTGACCACCGAACTGGCCCGCCACCTGCCCGCCCGCCTGGTCGACCACCTTGCAACGGATCCGGACCTGAACCTGGGTCTGAGCGGCAATCTGGCGGACCAGTCTGACAAACGCTTGCAGGCGTTGGAATGCGCGCTGAAACATTGGCAGCTGACCCCGAACGGGTCCGAAGGCTATCGCACCGCCGAGGTCACGCTGGGCGGCATCGACACGGATGGCATCGACAGCAAAACCATGATGTCGAAATCCGTGCCGGGATTGTATTTCATCGGTGAATGCGTCGATGTCACGGGATGGCTGGGCGGCTTCAATTTCCAGTGGGCCTGGAGCAGCGCCCACGCCGCTGCATCTCATATCGCCAGCTAAGGCGTTTCGACCTAGTGTTGGATCACAGCACTCTGTCGAAACGCCCACACCAAATCAGTGTATCGCGCGTTTCGAATTCACGCTGTGAGTCAACGTAAACTCGAAACGCTTTAACTTGTGCCCCGCGCCCAATGCCCGTTACATGGGGCCAGTGACGCGCGGAGGTCCACATGAAAATCGCCAGTTTCAACATCAATGGCATCAAGGCCCGGCTGCCTGCCCTGACCGATTGGCTGGAGGAGACAAAGCCCGACGTCGCCATCTTGCAAGAGATCAAATCGATCGACGAAAACTTCCCGCGCGAACACTTTGAAGACATGGGCTACAGCGTTGAGACCCATGGGCAAAAGTCCTTCAACGGCGTCGCATTATTGTCGAAATACCCGCTGGAGGACGTGATGCGCGGCCTGCCCGGCGACGACGAAGATGAACAGGCGCGTTACATTGAGGCGACCGTCGTGGGCAACACAGCCGTGCGCATTTGCGGCTTGTACCTGCCCAATGGCAACCCGGTGCCGGGGCCGAAATATGACTATAAGCTGGCCTGGATGGAGCGTTTAAGAACACGCGCCAAACACTTGTTATCGCAAGAAGAACCATTCTTCATGGCCGGAGATTTCAACATCATCCCCCAGGCCGAAGACGCCGCGCGGCCCGCAGATTGGACCGAGGACGCGCTGTTTCGCATGGACAGCCGCGACGCCTATCGCCGGATTGTCAATCTGGGCCTGACGGACGCTTTTCGCGTCCGCAATCAGGCGCCAGAACAATACACATTCTGGGATTTTCAACGCGGATCCTGGCAGCGCAATGATGGCATTCGGATTGACCATTTTCTGCTGTCGCCCGAATGCGCCGACATGTTGGTCGACTGCCAAATCGACAAAGAGGTGCGCGGGCGTGAAAAGCCTTCGGACCATGTGCCCATATGGGTTGAGATTGCCGCATAAGGACCTGTCATGACACGAAAAATCATCATTGATACTGATCCGGGGCAAGACGATGCCGTGGCGATCCTGTTGGCGCTGGCCAGCCCGGAGTTGGAGGTGCTGGGCATCACCGCCGTCGCCGGAAACGTGCCGCTGCCCCTGACCGAAAAGAACGCCCAGATCGTCTGCGAACTGGCCGGGCGACCGGACATTAAGATATTTTCTGGCTGCGACGCACCGCTGGAACGCCCTTTGGTCACCGCCGAATATGTGCATGGCAAAACCGGGCTGGACGGGCCGACATTGCCGGACCCGACTATGGGCCTGCAAACACAACACGCGGTTGATTTCATTATCGAAACTCTGCGTGCCGCGCCACCGGATACCGTCACGCTGTGCCCGCTGGGCCCGCTGACAAACATCGCCACGGCTTTTCAAAAAGCCCCCGACATCATCGACCGCGTGCAGGAAGTCGTCCTGATGGGTGGTGGGTGTTTCGAAGGTGGCAATGTCACGCCCAGCGCAGAATTTAACATCTATGTCGACCCGCAAGCCGCTGATATTGTGTTCAAATGCGGACGCCCCATAGTTGTCATGCCACTGGACGTCACCCACAAGGCCCTGGTCACCAAACCGCGCAATGACGCGTTTCGCGCCATCGGCACCAAAGTCGGCACCGCGGTCGCCGAGATGACCGATTTCTTCGAACGCTTTGATCGCGAGAAATACGGCAGCGACGGCGCGCCCCTGCACGACCCCTGCGTCACCGCATACCTGATCGCACCCGAGCTGTTCACAGGCCGCCACGTGAATGTGCAGATCGAAACCCAGTCCGAACTGACCATGGGCATGACCGTCACCGACTGGTGGGGCGTGACAGACCACGCACCCAACGCGCTGTTCATCGGCGACCTGGACGCGGACGGCTTTTTCGCCCTGCTGACGGAAAGGCTGGCCCGGCTATGAGCGTGCTTCGCCTTGCCTCAACCGACGATCTGGACCGGCTGGTGTCGCTGTGCGAGCGGTTCCATGCGGGCGAAGGGATCGAACAGGATGATGCCACACGCCGCGCCGCGCTCTATCCGCTGCTCGAGGGCTCGCCCCATGGCGCGATCTGGCTGATCGGGCCACGCAGCGCGCCGGTCGGTTATATCGCCGTCAGCTTTGGCTGGTCGATCGAAATGGGCGGGCTGGATGCCATGGTCGATGAATTCTTTGTGCGCGACAAGGTGCGTGGACGCGGCATGGGCGGCGAAGCCCTGTCAGCCCTGGCACGCGCGCTGTCGGAACAGGGCGTGACAGCCCTGCACCTTGAGGTCGCCACCGACAACGCCCCCGCCAAGCGGCTGTATGGCCGTTTGGGCTTTGCGGCGCGCGAGCAATACCACCTGATGACCCGTTTGCTATAGAGTGATCGCATGAAGTTCGACAATTCCTATGCCCGCCTGCCTGAGCGGTTTTATACCCGTCAGACGCCCACGCCTGTGGCCAAGCCACAGCTGATTGCGGTGAATACCGCGCTGGCGGCTGAGCTGGGCATTGATCCCGGCGACCTGAGCGCCGCAGTCCTGTCGGGCAATACTGTCCCAGAGGGGGCAGAGCCGCTGGCACAGGCCTATGCCGGCCACCAGTTCGGCGGCTGGGTGCCGCAGTTGGGCGACGGTCGCGCGGTCCTGTTGGGCGAGGTCATCGGCGCAAACGGGCGGCGTGACATTCAGCTGAAGGGCGCCGGGCGCACGCCCTATTCGCGCAATGGCGACGGGCGCGCCTGGCTGGGCCCGGTGTTGCGCGAATATGTGGTGTCCGAAGCAATGCATGCCCTAGGCGTGCCCACCACGCGCGCGTTGGGGGCTGTCACCACCGGCGAAAAGGTCCAACGCGAACGCGCCTATCCCGGCGCGATCCTGACCCGTGTCGCCGCCAGCCATATCCGCGTCGGCACCTTTCAATACTTCGCAGCGCGAGAAGATACCGAGGCCCTGCAAGCGCTGACAGATCACGTGATTGCCCGCCATTACCCCAATGCCGAAGACCCCGGCGAGCTGTTGCAAGCCGTCGTGCTGGCCCAGGCCAATCTGGTGGCAAAATGGCTGAGCATTGGTTTTATCCACGGCGTGATGAACACCGACAATATGGCCGTGTCCGGCGAAACCATTGACTACGGCCCCTGTGCCTTCATGGATGCCTATCACCCGCAGACGGTATTCAGCTCGATCGACCAAAAGGGGCGCTATGCCTCGCAGAACCAGCCCGATATCGCGGTGTGGAACCTGGCCCAACTGGCAACCTGTCTGTTGCCGCTGATGGGGGATCGCCGACACGCAGTCGATGCCGCCACCGACATCGTGCACAGCTTTCCCGCCCTGTTTGCCGCCGAATGGTCGCGGCTGTTTCGCGCCAAGATCGGGTTAGAGACCGCACAGCCGGGCGATGACGCGCTGATCACCGGGCTGTTGCAGCGCATGGCGACCAGCGGGGCGGATTTTACCAATACCTTCCGGGCCTTGGCCGATGGCGACGCCAGCGCGCATGTGACCGATGATGGTGCCTGGGACAGCTGGGCCCCGACCTGGCAGGCCCGTTTGAAACACGAACGCGACCCGCGCACCGTGATGCGCGCCGCCAACCCCGCCTTCATTGCGCGCAATCACCGGATTGAACAGATGATCGAGGCCGCGGTTGAGGGCGATTTCGCCCCGTTCCACCGGTTGAACACCGTGCTGGCCCACCCGTTCGAAGATCAGCCCGAGGCCGCAGACCTGCAAGCCGTGCCAGAAAACCATGAACGGGTGCTGCAAACCTTCTGCGGCACCTAGCCCGCCTATTCCGGCGGCCGCGCCTTGGAAAACATACCCCGATTGCGCCGAACAAATTCGGCGATCATGCCGGGCAGCCCCCAGCGGTCGCGCCCTTTCAGATAGGCAAACCCGGCCAGCGCGCCAACGGCTGCGCCGATGGTGTCGACGATCAGGTCCCCCATCGTATCAATCAGCCCGCTTTTCTGCATGTTGAGGTCAAAGAACCAGTCCATGGCAAACTCAAATACCTCCCACAATGTGCCGATGGCCAGCGCGAAGGAAAAAGCGATGATGGAAATCGCCCAGGCGGGGGCGGCGTATTTGTCACCCTCAAACAAGGTCAGGGCAAAAATCACGCCCATCAGCCCGAACCCCATGGCCGATGCGCCATGCATGACGATATCCCACCAGGTAAAGCGTTCGTAAAAATCGAATGCCTCGCCCAGAAACAGGGTGCCGAACAAAAACAACACGATGCCGGCGTAAAACCCGACGGGAATGCGGATGTGCAACCGGTCCGCCAGAAACGCAGGTGCGGTCGAGGCCGCAAGCGTGCCCAGCGCGATGAACATCATCGAATAGTTATGCTCATAGGCCGCAAACCCGGCTGTCGCCAACAGGAACAACCAGACCGCATAAACCACATAGCTTTGGCCATGAACCATCATGTTTCCTATGTAGTCCGCTCTCGTCCCCCCTTCAATCATTGTTGCAGAATGCTTAGGTTCAGGGGATGAAGCTGTTGACATACAATATGCGCAAGGCCGTCGGGCTGGACCGAAGGCGCGACGCGCATCGGATCATGGATGTGATCAACCACGCCGGTGCGGATGTCGTGGTGTTGCAAGAGGCCGACCGCCGCTTGGGTCCGCGCCCCGCCGCGCTGTCACATCGCCTGATCGAAGACGAAAGCGACTATGTGCCTGTCGCATTGGCGGGCAATGACGTGTCGCTGGGCAGCCATGGCAATGCCATTTTGGTGCGTAAGGGGCTGGCCATCGCCGCCGCGACCCGCATCGCCCTGCCGGGGTTAGAGCCGCGTGGCGCCGTGTCGGTGGAAATTGCGGGCAAACTGCGCGTGGTCGGTGTGCATCTGGGCCTGATGCGACGTCATCGCCAACGGCAATTGGCCGCCCTGTCCGAAACGCTGGACGGCCACCCGATGCCCACCGCCATCCTGGGGGATTTCAACGAATGGTCCGCAGCCCTGGGGTTCGAGGCGCTGCATGACGACTATACCCTGCACGCGCCGGGTCGCAGTTTTCACGCCGCCCGCCCCGTCGCCGCGCTGGACCGCGTGGCCCTGTCGCACGGGCTCGAACTGCGCGACGCCGGGGTCGAGGAGACGAAACAGTCGAAAATCGCGTCCGACCACCTGCCCGTCTGGGCCGAAGTGGAGCTTAGCGGCGGTTGATCAACACGATCCCGACCGCGACCAGCACCAGTGAGGCGATCATCGGCCAGCTCACATGTTCGCCCAGCCAGGCCCAGCCCATCGCAACGCCAAAGATCGGCGACAGAAAGGCGAAACTGGCGACCGAGGACGCCTTGTAGCGCTTCAACAGCCAGAACCACGCCATGAAGGCCCCCGTCGCAACGAACACCGTCTGATAGGCCAAACCCAGCCAGTGAACCGGCTGCAAGTCCCGAATGAACGGGCCAAAGAACACGGCGGCGATCAGCATGACGGGGGCGGACACGACGACCTGCCACATCATCTGCATTTCCGGCCCCAGCTCGCGCAGCCGCGTGACGCGGGCGGACAGAGACACGCCCATCCAGCCAAGTGCCGCGGCCAAGGCGGCCAGATCCCCCAACAGGGACGCATCGCCGCCCGCGCCAGAGCGATCCAGAATGGCCCAGGTCACGCCGCCAAAGGCCAGGGCAAGGCCGGCGGATTTCAAAGGTGTCAGCCGTTCTCCGGGCAAAACGAAATGCGCCACCAACGCCATCCACACCGGCATGGAATAGAAAATCACGCTGACTCGTGTGACCGTAGTCAGGTCCAGCGCCACAAACAGGCAGATGAATTCGGCCGCGAAAATCAGCCCGGCCAGAATGCCTGGCCCCACTGTGCCACGGGCGAAATCCAACCGCACACCGCGCGCCCACATCCACGCGCCGATGACGAACACCGCACCGACACTGCGCAGGGACGCAGCGAACACCGGCTGCAAGCCCTGATTGGTCAACTTGATCACCACCTGGTTCACCGCCAGAATCAGGAAAATCGTGACCAAAGCCCCCGCCCCAAAGCGGTCCATATGTGATTTCGCATCCATCGCGCGACAGGACCTGTGCGCACGCGGCAAGTCAAGCCATTCCCAGCCGCGCGAACCCATGGTATTCAACCCAAAATCAAATTCACGAGGCCGCAATGACTTTCCTGCAAATCGCATCCCTTCTGATCGTTCTGGCGGGCGCTTTTGGCGCCATCAACTATCTGTTCCTGAAACTGCCCAGCGCCATTGGCATTCTGGTGGTCTCCCTGTTGGCCTCATTGGCCGTGATGGGCGTTGATGTGGTGGCACCCGGCCTTGGCATTGCCGATCAGGTGCGCAGTGTCGTGACCTCAATCGACTTCTCCGACACCCTTTTGGAGGGCATGTTGGGCCTGCTGCTGTTTGCCGGCGCGCTGCATGTGAAAGTGTCCGATTTGCGACAGCAATGGCGCGTTGTGCTGTTGATGGCGACCATGGGCGTGGCCCTGTCGACGGTGATTGTCGGGGTCGGGTTCAGCTGGATCACCGGCATGCCTTTGATGATCGCGCTGGTGTTCGGGTCGCTGATTTCCCCCACGGATCCGGTCGCGGTTCTGGGCGTGCTGCGCGAGGCAAACCTGCAAAAATCACTGGAAACCAAGATCGCCGGTGAAAGCCTGTTCAACGATGGCGTCGGATACGTCGTGTTTCTGGTGCTGGTCGGCATTGCCTTTCCGACCGGCCATGATGCCCATGGCGGCGGCATGATGGATGCGGCGAAACTGTTTGTGCAAGAGGCCGGCGGCGGCGCCCTGTTGGGCATCGTGCTGGGCTGGCTGACCTTCCGCGTCATGCGCCTGATTGATGATTATTCGCTTGAGGTGCTGATCACGCTGGGCCTGGCGTTCGGCGGCTATGAGCTGGCCGTTGCGTTGCATATATCGGCCCCGATCATGGCGGTCTGCGCCGGGTTGTTCATCGGTGACGTGGGCGCAAAACATGGGATGAGCGAACAGACCCGCGAATATGTCGATGCGTTCTGGAAACTGATCGACGAAATCCTGAACGCAGTGCTGTTCCTGATGATCGGCTTCGAAGTCTTTGCCGTGGCCTTTACCGGCGACGCCGTCATGGCGGGTGTCATGGCCATCGCGTTGGCACTGGTCGCCCGTCTGGCTGCCGTGGCCGTGCCGGTTCTGATCCTGAAGCCGTTTCGCACGTTTTCCAACGGCATTATCCCGATCATGACCTGGGGCGGGCTGAAGGGCGGCATTTCCGTCGCGCTGGCGCTGTCCCTGCCCGACAGTGAATGGAAACCGCTGATCCTGACCGCGACCTATATCATCGTGATCTTTTCAATCATCGTGCAGGGGCTGACGGTGGCAAAACTGGCCAACAAGGTCGGGCGTGAACCGGATCTGGTATGATCCGCGCCACCCGATATGTAAAAATCAACACCCCCGGTTCCGTCCAGCATTATCCTGCGCTAGAAAGCAGAACAGACGCGCGAGGACGACCATGACAAAAACCATTTTGCAGGAATGCGACGCCAAGGGCCTACGCATGACCGAACAGCGCAAGGTTATCGCTTCTGTGCTGCAAGACGCCCACGACCATCCCGATGTCGAAGAACTATACACCCGCGTCAATGCGGTGGATAGTGGGATCTCGATCGCCACGGTCTATCGCACCGTGAAACTGTTCGAAGAGGCGGGCATTCTGGTCAAAAACGAATTCGGCGACGGGCGCGCGCGCTATGAACCCGCCGATCGCGAACACCACGACCACCTGATCGACCTGACCACCGGCGAGGTGATCGAATTCGTTGACCCCGAGATTGAGGCGCTTCAGGTTCGAATCGCGGAAAAGCTGGGCTATGACCTGCGCGACCACCGGCTGGAGCTGTACGGCGTCAAGAAAAGCTGAGCCAACGCGCGCGGCGTTCAGATGCCCCCATGCGCGACAGGGATCAGCCCAACAGGTCAGGGCGCAGCACCATGACAGCGCCCAGCACCAGCAACACCACCCCGCCCACCAGATGCGAGGCACGCGAATAGCGCCCGGTCGTAACGGCCGCCCGCAGCGTCACCATGGCAATCACGAACAGCGCCGTGTCATCCAGCAGGAACACCGCCAGGTACAGCATCAAATAGCCATAATAGCTGGCCGAGGGCAGATCATGCATTGCCAGCGTCTGGGTATAGATCGCAGGCAGACCAGCCGAACAGGCCAGCTCGACCAGATTAACGGCAATCGCCAAGGCGCCAACGCCCAGTGCGGCCACCAACAGGTTCGGCATTTCCACCATGGCCCGAAACGCGTCTGAAATGCGCTTCTTGCGCCCGCCCGGCGTTATTTTGCACAGGCCCTCGGGGTTGGTCCAGTATTCCCGCAGGTACCAGATGCCAGCCCCCAGCGCCAAGGCACCAATGCCAAACCGGATCCAGCCGACCGCTCCGATCCACAGCACCACGTTCAGCCACGCCGCCATCACCGCGAAATACATCACGCCTGTTGCCAACAGGAACACCGCACCCAAGGTCCACATGCGGCGCGTGTCGCGCACGCCCAACAACAGACCGATCAGCAACGCCAACACCCACATGGCGCAGGGGTTGAACCCGTCCACCGCCGCCAGCACGACCGTCAACAGCGGCAAGGACAGCGCGGCGGGATCAACTTCTGTCCCCCATGGCAGGGAAAACACCCCCCCTGAGGGCACCGCAACAGGGGCTATCGGCGCAACCGCCTGCCCGGCGCGCAAATCGGCGACAGGATCGACACAAGGTACGTCGCGGCATCGCGCGATCATTGCCTGCCAGTCGCCCGTGCTGCGCCCCCCCGGGGCAAACCCCAAGCTGTAGCTGCCGCCGACGACCGCCAACGGCACGGCCGCGCGCTCCATCGCGAAATGATCGACCACCGCTTCAAACAGCGCATCATTCTGCGCAGCCGCCCCCAGCTCAATCAGATCCACAACCAGATCGGGGTCCTGCATCTCGGAGAGCGCGGCCTTGGCGGCTGTGCAATGCGGGCAGCCCTGTTGCCAAAACAGATGCAAAGTGACCTCCTGTGCACGCGCAGGCAGAGCAAAAACCATCAGGGCCAAAAGCATAAACAGAGCGCGCATTGTCGCCTCCTTCAACATGGCCAGTCTGCGCCCCGCCGCCGGGACGCACCATGACCCGCATCAAGGCGCGCCGACCTGTCGCAGGTTCTGGTCACGCTGGGCGGCGCAGGCGCTGGTCAAGCCGGGCGGAGCAGGCGCTGGTCATTGCCCAACAAACCCGCCATGGTCGCACGACACGCCCAACCCCGGAGCCCCCATGGACAATCTACGCGGCATTGGCCTGATGGTCACCGCCATGGCCTTCTTTGCCCTCGGGGACATGACGATCAAATGGGCCACCCAGGTCATGCCGGTGGCACAGGTTCTGGCCCTGCTGGGACTGGGCGGCGGGCTGGTCTTTGCCACCATGAGCCGCATCAAAGGACACCGGGTGATCAGCCGCGATTTCCTGCGCGCGCCCATCCTGTTGCGCAATGGCGCCGAGGTGGTTGGCACCGTCTGCATGTTCCTTGCCCTGTCCAGGGTCGACCTGTCCATGGTCGCCGCGATCTTGCAGGCCACACCGTTGGCCGTCACCTTTGGGGCGGCGCTGTTTCTGGGCGAACATGTCGGTTGGCGCCGCTGGAGCGCGACCTTCGTGGGCTTTATCGGCGTCCTGATCATCATGCGCCCCGGCCTGTCCGGCTTTGACCCCGACACGATCTGGGCGAGGTATCAGCCGTCATGCCGTTTCGCTACTCGCGCCTGGTGTTTTCGCTGGCCCTTGGCGTGCTGATCTTTGTTGAAATCCCCGATGGCTGGACCCTTTTGGGCGCCGCCATTGTCATAGGCACCGGCATTTATACCTTCATTCGCGAACGTCAGGCGCAACGTGTGCGCTAACATCCGGTCACACGCGCCATGGCCCCTTTCCACACCCAAACCCCTTGGGTATAGCCTTGTGCAAAGATTTTTCTTTCGCCACGGGGCCTGATCCCTTATCAGGGGCCGCGACGAAGTTTAGCGCTAACAGCGACTGAAAGGCCGACGCCATGAGCACCATTATCGACATCTTCGCCCGTGAAATCCTGGACAGCCGGGGCAACCCGACCGTCGAGGTCGACGTGATCCTGGAAGACGGAACCATGGGGCGCGCTGCCGTGCCCTCGGGCGCGTCCACCGGCGCGCATGAAGCCGTGGAAAAACGCGACGGCGACAAAGACCGGTACATGGGCAAAGGCGTGCTGGAAGCCGTCGCCGCCGTGAACGGTGAAATCGGCGAAAACCTGGTGGGATTTGACGCCACAGAACAAGAAGCCATCGACGCGGCAATGTGTGAGCTGGACGGCACCCCGAACAAGGCCCGCCTGGGCGCCAACGCCATTCTGGGCGTATCGCTGGCCGTGGCCAAAGCGGCGGCCGATTATTCCTCGCTGCCGCTGTATCGTTACGTTGGCGGCGCCTCCGCCCGCATCCTGCCGGTGCCGATGATGAACATCATCAACGGCGGCGAACATGCCGACAACCCGATCGACATTCAGGAATTCATGATCATGCCCGTGGCGGCCGCGAACATCCGCGAAGCCGTGCGCATGGGATCGGAAGTGTTCCACACGCTGAAGAAAGAACTGTCCGCCGCAGGCCTGTCCACCGGCATCGGTGACGAAGGCGGTTTTGCCCCCAATATCGGTTCGACCCGCGAAGCGTTGGATTTCATCCTGACCTCGATTGAAAAAGCGGGCTACACGCCGGGTAAAGACATCTATCTGGCCTTGGACTGCGCCGCGACGGAATACTACAAAGACGGCAAATACGTGCTGTCGGGCGAAGGCAAATCGCTGTCCTCGGACGAAAACGTCGCCTATCTGGCAGCCCTTGTTGCGGACTACCCAATCATCTCAATCGAAGACGGCATGTCCGAAGACGACTGGGACGGCTGGGCCGCCCTGACCGCCGCTTTGGGTGACAAGATCCAGCTGGTCGGCGACGACCTGTTCGTCACAAACCCGGATCGTCTGGCCGATGGCATCGCCAAGAAATCCGCCAACTCGATGCTGGTGAAAGTGAACCAGATCGGCACGCTGTCCGAAACGCTGAAAGCCGTCGACATGGCCCACCGCGCGGGTTTCACCAACGTGATGAGCCACCGGTCCGGCGAAACCGAAGACGCAACGATCGCCGATCTGGCGGTTGCGACGAACTGCGGTCAGATCAAAACCGGCTCGCTGGCGCGTTCGGACCGGCTGGCGAAATACAACCAACTGATCCGCATCGAAGAACAGTTGGGCGAAACGGCAGAATACGCCGGGCGTTCGATTTTGAAGTAAGTTGGCATTGACGAGTGACAAAAAGCTCCGCCAGAATGGCGGGGCTTTTTTCGTTTCAGGTTTGTCAATTTAGGAAAGCTCTTTGCCGAAACTCTACTATTACACATCACCCGATCATCTGATTGAAAACCTAACAAACAAACGGCTAAAGATCTCTCGCTACAACGATGTGAATGACCCGTTCGAACTGGCACCGTTTGACATTTCAAACAAGGAGCTTCGAGCTGCCCATCATGAAGAAATGGGAAAGCTGAATGCACGTTTAGGCCTAATCTGTCTCAGCAAGACCTGGCAGTCTCCACCAATGTGGGCACACTACGCTAAAAACCACACGGGGGCCTGTCTGGAACTGGAGGTCACATACGACCACCTATTCGAAATCAAATACCGCGAAACAAAAAGCTTTCCAGGACTTACCTTGGAGGATTTCAGGAAGCATATTAATGCGAAAAATATCAAGGAAGTTCTCGGGACCAAAGCAAAAGAATGGGCCTATGAACAAGAACGTAGACTCCACGTTCATTTGGACCACGAACGCGTCATTCATGAATGCAAAGACGGTAAGGATTTTCATTTCCTTCCTTTTCATGTGATCCCCCAAAAAACATTCCGGCTGCTGCGAGTATATGTTGGGAACAATTGCAGACTGGGTATCAACAGAATAAAACAGGCCACAAAGTCATACCGATACTCAGTGGATGTAGTGCAAACGCGGCCCGCGTTTTCCAAATTCAAAGTAGTGCGTCAAAAGGACAAGTCGTTGTGGCATTTGCTCCCTCGTCCAGGCAAGGATTGACCACTCTCCATCCCAAAGCTGACCACCTGCTGACACCGGACCTGAGCCAAGGCCAACCCCAGCTGATCGTGCCAAAAGACCACTGGCAAGCGGCCCGCAGCACAGATGACTACACCCTGGTCAGTTGCACCGTCTCGCCGGGATTTCAGTTTGACGGATTCACACTGGCACCGGACGGGTTCGACATTCCGTAACCACGCCCCGCGCACCAGAAACATGTGTACGCGGCACGCGTACTCCGCTGGATCACGTTACCGGTCCAGCAGAACCGCCGACAGCGGTGCCAGGGCGACCGATTTGGCCCGGTTGCCCAAAGTCCATTCAATCAGCGCCTGCACAGTTTCCAGTCGCGCGTGGCCCAGCATGATCACACCCTTTTCCTGGCGCGCCTTGAAGGCGGCGTTGTCCATGAAACGGCGGATCACAGCCGCGCTCTGACCGTCATTGTCCAGATCGCGAAACACCAGCCCCGCCGGCACGCCTGCCTTCACGGCGCTTTTGTGGCCTGTGTTCAACCCCTGAGGCACGCTGACCAGCCCCAGCCCCTGTTCGGCCAGCACCACGGCCACCTGACGCGCCGATGGCCCGGCGGCCTGGAAATCGGCGGCCATCATCACCGCCACGGCCGTGGACAAATGCGGCGCCTGCGCTTGCAGGGTCACTTCGACATCGGCCGGCGTGGCACCTTCGGGCAAGGGCACGGCGACGATGACCTCGGCCCCGGCAGCACGATAAAAGGTGATCGCCTCGGCCGCATCCGCCGCACCGGCATCCACGACAAAACTGACCGCAAAGGGCAGGTTTTTGAGGTCTCCCAGGGCGTTACGCGCAGTCGGCACATCCAGAAGCGCGACGGCCATCAATGGGCGCCCCTCGGGGTTTTCAAACTCGGCCGCATTGCGTTCGATCGCCAGCAATGATGGTGCAATTTCGGCGGCGGCCAGTTGAGCAGCCTCGCCCCCCTGTTCGCCTTCGCCACCGCCGATTGTCGGCAAACGGTTGGTGGTCACGTTCGGGGCCAAGTCCCCGATTTGCGTCACTGGCGCGCTTTTGATCGGTGCGGGCGGCGCATCAGTCTGCTCATCACCTTGCGGTGGCGTTTCAGCCTGCGGCCCGATTATCGGGTCTGCTGGCACAGCCGCCGGGGCGTCGCTGACCTCGGGCGCAGTTTCGGCGGGCACAGGTGGCGTGGCCGGGCCAGGCACGACTGCGGCCAGAACATCATCCGAGGGGGCCGGGCGTTCTGCCCCTTCGCCATCCGTTGGGGCCGGATGCGGCAGGGCATCTTCCATTGGCTCAACCATCGGGGTTGCGGTGGCAGCGGTCCTGTCTGGCGCGGTTTCGCTGGCGGGGGCCTGGGCCACCGGAGCGGGGGGCGTTGTCGGCGCGGGCGGGGTCGCGGGGGCGGCCACGGGGGCGCTTTCCCCTTCGTCGGGCACTGGCAGGGTCCGGGGCAGATCCTCGTCGGCCACGATCACAGTTGTGGATGGCGCGGGGGGGACCTCGGCGACCGGCTCTGGCGTATCCTGCGGCATTGGCGCGGGATCGGGAATGGGCTCGGGGTCTGGCATAGAGGCAGCTTCGGCTGCGACCACGGGTTCGACCACGGGTTCGACCACAGGTTCGGCCATCGGTTCAACCACAGGCTCGACCATCGACTCCGGTGCCATGTCGGACGCAGGGGCAACCACCGGGGCAA
>Ga0209121_10001493_pt1 | contig 24495 bp, 21 predicted proteins | sample Cruoilmetagenom3_FD_187292 | JGI IMG/M metagenome (GOLD analysis project Ga0209121, IMG submission 187292) | Oil polluted marine microbial communities from Coal Oil Point, Santa Barbara, California, USA - Sample 3 (SPAdes) (version 2) | ecosystem: Environmental > Aquatic > Marine > Oil seeps ... | reverse complement strand
CCCTGTGGAAAATCATACACATTACCGCTTTTTAATCCCTCGTAATTCATTGATGGAGCAGGTAAATAAATTCCGGTTCCAATGATTCTCTCACCTTGGAATTGTTGATACATAGGGATAGTAATTAATTGCTCACCATAAGCATTTTGAAAAACCTTTGGGGAATCAAAATTCCAAACGGTTTGCTTTTTTAATTCTAAATGGATTATGTTTGGCCAATCAGTTCTAATAATTTCTCCAATATTTCTGCGATTCTTCTTGTGGGCAAATAATCTACTAAAAAAGGCAGGAACACCTAATGGCCAGATAACAATAAATATCCCCCAAAAGAGGATTAAAATAAGAAACTCTTTGGATTGAAACTCGTAAAATGAAAATAGCCCATATATAAAAAGGGTTGAAAAGAGAATTCGAGCTTTTCCTAAGAATACTAAGGGAGAATAAATTTTTTCAGTGATTTTTTCAATTTTCTCAGGAAGGTCCTTTGCATAATTCAAACCAGTAGTTATTGCCCCTAAAATGAAAATAATGCCACAATATGAAAGGATAATCCAATAACCAGCATTATTAATATACTGATACATTGGAATTAATGTAACAATCCCCATAAATGCATTTACCATTGATTCGGCTGGACTTGTAAAATGATACTCTTGAACGGTTGAACCAAAGACTACTAATAATAAAGCGCCTTGAATTATCATGCTATTAATAGGATCTGTCGGCAATATTTCTCCAGTTAAACAATAGGATATTACGCCAATTATTACTACGGCAATTGCCATTATTGCGACACGGATATATGCAGATACGCTATCTGTTCTGTTCATTTTCCCTCCATTAATAACCCGATGTGTATATCAATAGAATTAAAAAACAATCCTATATTAGTTAATCATTTTAGGCTTCCTCGCCACAATTACCAATGACAATCCCTTCCAGGGCAGGATCGGGTCGATCAGGCGGAAGAGGGGCACCATCACATTGAAGGTTTTCAGCCCCAGGCGGCCAATGGCTTTTTGCCCCGCAATCTTACCCCGCCACCACCAGCCGATCACGCCGATCTTGTTCAGCGTGAAGAGTTCTTCAACGTCGTAATTCAGTTCTTCAAACAATCCTTTTAAATGCTCGCGGTCATAGCGGCGATAATGGCCGATGGCTTCATCCAGGCTGCTGTAGAGCTTCTCGCCCCGCGGCACGATGAAGATCATCCGCCCACCGGGTTTCAGCACCTGATCGGCATGAGCCACCACAGCGCGGTCATCCTCAATGTGTTCAATAACATTGGAGCAGAGGATCGAATCCGGCTGAGGCAGGTCCGCCGGAGGCGGGAGGGTGGCATCCCATTCGCGCACGTCCACGCCGGGGGTGTTTAGATAGGCGTTGCGCAGGATCTCAAGGTAGACCGGGTCAATTTCGGTGGCGATCACATCCGTGTATTGCATCAGGATGCGGACGTTGTTGCCAATCCCCGAACCGATCTCCAAAAGGTGCTGCCCGACATAAGGTCGGGTGCGCGCCAGGGTCCATTCAGTGTATTTGGGGGCGGCCTCCATATCAATCAGGTCCTTGTGCCCGTAGGAGCCCTGAAACATGTCATCAATTACCCAGTATTTGAAGATCGTCCAGATTGCCTGGAAGCCGTCTTTCCAGCCGATTTTCTTGCCTTCGGCATAGGTGCGGCCGTGATAGCTGATCGGCACTTCAAAGATCCGCAGCTTGCGTTTGGCAAACTTGGCGGTCAGCTCCGGTTCAATGCCAAAGCGTTTGGAACGGATCGGGATGGTCTTGGCGATCTGCATTCGGAAAGCCTTATAGCAGGTCTCCATGTCGGTCAGGTTCAGGTCGGTGAAAAAGTTGCTGAGGAGCGTGAGGAACTGGTTGGCAATGGTGTGGCGGAAATAGAGGACACGTCGTTCCTGGTGGTCGGCGAAACGGGAGCCATAGACCACATCGGCTGCGCCTTCAAGGATGGGCTGTAGGACCGCGGCATATTCGCCGGGGTCATATTCGAGGTCGGCATCCTGAATGATACCGAGGTCGCCGGTGGCTTCCTGGATCGCAGTTCGGATGGCGTTGCCTTTGCCCTGGTTCTGTTCCAGCAGGATCACCTGGATGGTGTCGGGGTGTTCGGCTTCCAGTTCAGCCAGGATCTCACGGGTACCATCCGTGGAATAGTCATCCACGATGACCAGTTCCAGGGTGTCAATGCCGGGGATATTCTGTTCAAGCACACGCCCTACGATCTCTCGCAGGGTGCGGCGTTCATTGTAAACGGGGATTAAGACAGATAATTTCATAGTGACTCCGGTTTTGATTATAACATTTCAACTGCTCAAGTTTATCTCATCGTATTCCGGCTATAATTGGATTTGATGGCGCGCAAAATTGAGATATCACCATATAACCCCAATTGGCCTGAGATTTACCTGGCTGAGGTGGAAAAGTTAATGCCAGTTATTGGTTCAAATCTGGTTGAACTGCACCACATCGGTTCTACTAGTGTTCCAGGCTTAGCTGCCAAACCGACGATTGATATCCTGGCGGTGGTGAAAGCTCTGGAGGAGCTGGATTCGGCGAATCCTCTTTTTGAGGGATTGGGTTACATACCCAGAGGCGAAAATGGGATTGCAGGCAGGCGCTATTTTAATAAGATTAATGGTGATGTCCATCTGTTCCATATCCACGCCTTCCAGGAAGGTCATTCAGCCATCAATAACCATTTAGCTTTTAGGGACTACTTACGGTCCCATCCGGATGTCTCCGGCGAATATGCTGAATTGAAGTATACATTAGCAGAAGTCTATCGAAATGAACCTTTTCGGTATACTGATGGCAAAGACAGTTTCATTCAAGAAATTATTGAAGCGGCAACTGTCTGGAGAAACGGTAGTAGTCGATAAGGAGATTTTATGCCACTGGCTGTAATTGTTATCCTCGTCCTCCTCGGGTTTGGCCTGATTTGGCTGATTTACAGTCTATTTTGGGGAACGCCGCCCACCATCAACCTGGCGGTGGAGCGTATGGGCCTGCGCCTTTTGGGGATGGACCCGGAACTATTCAGCACTCTGGGCCTTGTGGATCATACCCTTCTGGATTTCCACAGCGGTCACCTGACCGATGCCTCGCCTGCCCAGATGATCCGCAGTCAGCACCTGGATCGCGAAGGTTTGCGGTTGATCCGGCGCTTCAACCCGGAAAAACTGGAGGGGCAGCAGTGGATCACCTATCATTTGATGCGCTGGTATTACGAACAGAATCTGCGCGGTCACCGGTTTGAATATCATTGGGTTGCCAACCCGGTTTTCATGGGCCCCTATCCGGTGAACCCGGTTTTTGGCGTCCAGGTGGATCTGATCAATTTCCTTTGTACAATCCACACCATCAAAGGCTCCCGCAGCGTCCGGCGTTACCTGCAGCGGCTGGAAGAGGTGGGCTGGAAGTTGGAAGGCCTGGTTCAGAGCCTGCAGGACCGGGCAGAAGAGGGCGTGATCCCACCCCGCTTTGTGCTGGAGAAGTCTCTGGATCAGATTCGAGCCTTTCTTGAAACGCCTGTTATTGAGAACCCCTTATGCACCAGCCTCGGTGAGCGGATGCAGGAATCGGGTCGTTTCAGCCCCCGCACCCGGAAGCGCTGGACTGAGAAAGCGGTGCAATACCTTGAACAGACTGTTCTGCCGGCCTATCGCGCCCTGGCGGCTGAGCTTGAGGGCCAGCTGGAGCAGGCCGGGGATGAGGATGGGGTCTGGCAGCTGCCGAATGGGGAAGAGTATTACGCTTTCCTGCTGCGGAATCACACCACCACTGATCTGAGTGCGGATGAGATCCATGAACTGGGCATTGCAGAAGTGGCCCGCCTGATGGAAGAGGTTCGCGCCGTATTGGAGGAGATGGGCCTGCCAACGGATTACCCCAATGCCCAGCTTAGGGCGTTAATGGCGGACCCGGCTTATCAATATCAGGGGGAGGGCGCTGGTAGGCAAATCCTGGCGGACTATCAGACCATTCTGGATGAGGTCAACGATCGGATGCCGGAAGCTTTTTCATTTGGGCCTCTGGAACAGATTGTGGTTAAACAACTGCCGGAATATAAAGAACTAGATTCACCAATTGCCTATGCTGAAGCGCCGGCCATGAATGGCAGCCGGCCGGGGACCATGTGGATCAACCTGCGGGAGCCGGATAATATTTATCGCTGGGGGATGCGTACCCTGGCTTACCATGAAGGGATTCCGGGCCATGTCTACCAGATGGCCCAGGCCCAGAAGATTAGCGGTTTGCCGACCTTCCGCCGGTCATTTTTCTTCAATGCTTATATCGAGGGCTGGGCACTCTATGCGGAGCGGCTGGGCTGGGAACTGGGTCTTGAGGACCCTGTTAGCAACCTGGGACGGCTGCAAGCGCTGCTCTGGCGGGCAGCCCGTTTGGTGGTTGACACCGGTATCCATGCCCGACACTGGAGCCGCCGGGAAGCAATTGATTATATGGTAGCTGTCACGGGACTGCCGGAGCGGGATGTCACCACCGAAGTGGAGCGCTATATTGTGATGCCCGGTCAGGCCTGTGCCTACTATATCGGGTACCTGAAGCTCTTGGCGCTGCGCCAGAAGGTTGAATCCACCATGGGTGAGGCTTTCAGCCTGCCGGAATTCCACGATGTGATTATCAAAAATGGGGGTTTACCGCTGACCCTGCTTGAAACGGTAGTCAACGATTATGTGGACCGGGCCGCGGGGATCAGCCCGTAAAGAGTCAGGATTTTAGTTTGGGGTGGTCCGGCCGGAGGGGAACCATGCCGTTCTGGACGAATTGGAGCGTACCCGCCTTTATTGCGAGTTCGGCGGCGGTTTGAAAGGCTTTTCCTGCCAGGGTTTCGGCGCAAAGCACGGCAAAAACCTGATCGCCACAGCCGGTCGATTCAGCGTAGGGTGGGATGGACAGCTTGGGTGGGGGGAGATGAAAAGCGCTTTCTGACGTAAAGCCGTATGCCCCCTTTTCGCCATCGGTAATCAGTAAATATTCAACGCCTTTATCCAGAAATTTCCTGGCTGCTAATTTTGCATCTTCAAAGCCCTGCACGCGGACGCCCGTGATCCGTTCGGCTTCCTGTGCGTTGGGTTTGATCCATTTAGGGGGTTGGACGAAGAGGGGGGAGAAATTAATTTGGGCTTGCGGGGGCTGTCCACCGGGGTCGAGCATCACGGGCAGGCTCAGGTCATATGCCAGTGTGAGAATGAAGGCTGCCGTCTCGAGCGGCATTTCCAGTGTCATCAGGAGGATGCCGCCGTTGGCGGCGAGCTTTTCCAGGAGGGGTTGGACTTGAACGATCTCGGCTGGGGTCAGGGTCTCGTTGCGTCCTGGCAGGTAATAGCTGGCACGCTGGCCGTTGGTCTGGTTGAGGAAAATGGAGAGGGTGGGGAGGTCTTCCGGGCGATCGGTTTCGAGCAGAACGCCGTCAACGTTGATTCCAGCAGTTTTCAAGGAATCCAGGGGGATGTGGTAAAGCCCATGCGCGTCCTGAACCAGTTTACCGACCATCCCAACCTGGCCGGGACGCAACCAGGGTGCCAGCATGGCAGCGATGTTACGACCCTTGCCGCCTGGTGAGAGGTGCATGGATTGGCCGTTGACCTGTTCGCCGGGCTTCGCAAAATGGGGCAGACCCTGGATGACCAGGTCAGTATTCAGCGCACCAATGACAATGGCCTTCAGGGGTTCGGTCATAGTTGGGTTTCTTTTGTTTTGAATCTAATCGATGCCGGTGACCTTGCGGGCTTTGGCAAGGATCGGTTTGGCGATTGCCCGCGCTTGCTGAGCGCCTTCATCGAGGATCTGGTCAAGCTGGGCTTTATCTGCGATCAGCGCATTGAATTTTTCACGGGCTTCACCAAATTCATCTAGGATCAGGTCGGCCAGTTCCTTCTTCAATTCACCATAGGCCGCGCCGCCGTTGATGTATAGCTGCCGGATTTCCTCCAGCCGTTCGGGGGTGGCAAAGAATTGCAGCAGGGAGAAGAGGTTGTCGCCCTCGGGATCCTTGGGGTCTTCGGGGCGTTTGCTGTCCGTGACGATCCGCATCACTTGTTTGCGCACCTTCTTCTCGGTGGCAAAGATCGGGATGACATTGTCATAACTCTTGCTCATCTTGCGGCCATCCAGCCCGGGGACCTTTTTGACCGATTCCTGAATGATTCCATCCGGGACGATCAGCACATCGCCATAGGTCCGGTTGAAGGCTTCGGCGATATCACGGGTGATCTCGATATGCTGTTTTTGGTCAAGGCCTACAGGCACCACAGCCGAACCATAGAGCAGGATGTCGGCCGCCATCAGCACGGGGTAGTAGAACAAACCGCTGTTGATCCCCTCATCGGGGTCGTGGTTGTTGGAGAGGTTGCTGTCCACCGCGTCCTTATAGGCATGGGCGCGGTTGAGCAGTCCTTTGGAGGTGAAGCAGGCGAGGATCCAGGCGAATTCCGGGATCTCGGGGATATCAGATTGGCGGAAGAAGATCGCTTTTTCAGGGTCCAGGCCCAACGCCAGCCAGCTAGCCGCAACTTCATAGACCAGATCCCGCAGTTTCTGGGCATCGCGCATGGTGGTCAGCGCGTGGTAGTCAGCGACAAAATACATCCCCTGGTAGTCTTTCATCAGGTCCAACGCGGGGCGATACATCCCGAGGTAGTTGCCGATATGGGGATTGCCGGTGGGTTTGATCCCGGTCAATGCGATGGGGTTCATAATTGTCCTTCTGTTCCGATATAACGATGATTTATTTTTTAGGAACCTAATTATAAACGATTATTAACATACCCTGATAAAGGCCCCCAAAATTTTATTACATCTCTCCATTAGGTTAACCTTGATTTAGGAACAGTTTTTTACAATAATGACCCCTTCCTGCCTGCTGCACTTTATTTGCAGGCATCCTTCCCTTGATCTCAGGGGAAGGAACGAGGATGGGGTCACAAATCCGGGACAAGTAATGCGTTTCACGCCATATTTACTCATTTCCATTGGTTGATTAATTTAAAAATGATAGCCTTGCAAGAACTCCACGAAGTGTTAGCTCAATGGTATATTTAGGACGATTGAACCTGCGGAAAGCCAACCGAGATGACCACCAGCAGGCAAAGGAGCAGAGAAATGCGCGCCGAGAAACGCCAATTGAAGGAGATTAAGTGCTTCCTGATGGATATGGATGGCACGATTTACCTCGGGAATCAATTGCTGCCCGGCGCGCGGGAATGGCTGAACCTGCTGGAATCCAATGGGATTGCCTATACCTTTCTGACCAATAATTCCTCGCGTTCTCGTGTGGAATATGCTGAGAAGCTGCAGCAGCTGGGGCTGCCCGTTCCGGAAGAAAAGATCTTCACCTCCGGCGAGGCCACGGCAATTTATCTCACGAAGAATTTTCCCAATGCGACTCTGAAAGTGTTCGGTACGCCGCTCCTGTTGGAGGAATTTGAACGGCACGGGCTTGTCCTCGCTGATGAGGACCCGGATGTGGTTGTTTTGGGGTTTGACACAACCCTGACTTATGAGAAGCTCTGGATATTATGTGATCTGGTGGCGGCTGGCAAGCCCTATATCGCTACCCATCCGGATATCAACTGCCCAACAGAGACCGGATTCATGCCCGATATTGGCGCGATGATCGCCCTGGTGGCCACCTCAACGGGCCGCAGACCGGATGAGATCGTAGGCAAACCCAATTGGGCGATTGTGGATGCCCTCGCGGCCAAGACCGGCTTCCCGATCCATTCTCATTGTATGATTGGCGACCGGTTATATACTGATATTGCCCTCGGGCAGTGGGGGATTGCCACCGCCCTGGTGCTCAGCGGGGAGACCACCGCGGAAGACCTGGCGGTTTCCCATATCAAACCGGATTTTGTGGCTCGGGGTATCGCTGAGATGGGTGATCTGCTGCGAGAGGCTCTGGCGGTGTGACGGACCTCTCGATCTGTTTACTACCCCTGAATTTACCGGATTGGCAATATCATGCCGAAACCGGCTCAACCAACGACCTGGCCCTGGCCTGGGCCCAGCAGGGCGCGGTGGATGGGTCGCTGGTTCTGGCTGACAGCCAGACCGCCGGGAGGGGACGGGCGGACCGCCGCTGGGTGACCAAACCCGGAACAGCCCTGGCGATGAGCCTTGTGCTGCGGCCAACAGCCGAGGAGATGGATTACATCCCCCGATTCACCGCTTTGGCTGCCCTCGGATTGGTGGATGCTCTGACGAAGCACGGGCTTTCCGCTGAAGTCAAATGGCCGAATGACGTGTTAATTGGGGGTCGGAAGGTTGCCGGTGTGTTGGTGGAGGCCTTTTGGCAGGGAGAACAATTGGAAGCGCTGGTGGTGGGGATGGGGGTAAATGTGACCCGGGAAGCGCTGCCCAGCGCAGAGGAATTACGGTTTCCAGCGACGAGCATTGAGGTTGAAATGGGGGAATCTGTGGAACGTTGGGATATTCTGGCAGGAATCTTGCAAAGCATATTATCCTACCGCACGATCCTGACTACAACTGCCTTTGTGGAGGCCTGGAATGAGAAATTGGCTTTAAAGGGACAACGAGTGGCCTTCCGGTTACCCGATGGGAAGGTCAGCTCAGTCAGAGTGCTGGCTGTTCAACCGGATGGCAGGTTGGCTCTCCAGGTTGAAGGCCAATCGGAGCCTTTTTTAGCAGCAGCTGGAGAAATAGAAATGGCAGGTCGTGGCGGTACGCTGAGCGCTTGATCGAATGAGGAGCCGTGCCATGTCAGAATATGTAGCAGCAACCCGCAGCGGGCGGATAACCGCCCCAAAATATATGCAGCCCCGCAAACCCGTTTTGGACGAACCGCTGGAAATCGACCGCGGCAGGCATACGATTGCCATGCCGACCCGTCGGCATGCGACCCCAACCCTGGAACCCGCTAAAGTGCAAGTTGAGCCTGTGCCAGTCCTGGTGGCGGAACCCATCCTGAGGGTTGATATGCCTGCGAAAGATAACGTCTATTATGCTGAGTTGGCCAGCCAGCAGAGTGTGGCTGAACAACCCGCCCAATTCGTTACTGAACCTGTTGAGGTTGTGGAAACAGAAAGTGAAGCAGCTCCTGAGCGGAAGCGCCGAAAAATGACTCAATTTCAGCAGTTGATCATATTCCTGCTGGAAGTTGTGGTGGTTCTGATTCTGGCAACGGTTTATCTGTATATCACAGGCCGGATTGACCTCCCCCAGGTGGTATTGGATGTGATTGAAAAAGGGTTGAGTTTAATCCCGGCAGTTAAATAAGTGGATTGAAAATTTATTGGTTTTGAGTAGGTCAGGTATGGCGGCGAAACCGCCATACCTGACTTTTTTGTTTACGTTTTACCACTTAAATGTCACGTGCGCTGAGCGGCACGTGACCTACGCAGTTATGCGCCTGGCTCTTTAGTCACCCTTGAAGCGGGATAAACTTTTTTGGAAATGGGAATATTGCTAAAAGGAACCCCCTGGGTTATTCCCAGGGGGTTGAGCTTCTTATTTTTCTTGTTCTTTTTCTTCTTTGGCCCTCAATTCGGGGATCCGGGCCATTGCGGCGACGGTGTCTCCCTTTTCGAGGTTCATGATCGTGACCCCGCGGGTGGCGCGGCCCTGAATGGAGATATCCCTGACCGCCAGGCGGATCACGATACCGCCGCTGGAGATAAGCGAGATCTCGTCCGGTTCCTGCACGACCCGGGCTTCGGCGATTTGACCGATGGTCTTTACGGCCTTCTTGTCGATCGTCGCGATACCCATTGTGGCCCGCCCCTTGGGGGAATATTCTTCAAGATGGGTGCGTTTACCCAGGCCCCGTTCGGTCACCACAAGCAGGTAGGCCTTGGGCTCAACAACTTCCATGGAGGCCAGTTCATCGCCACCGCGCATGCGGATGCCGATCACGCCGCTTGCCTGGCGTCCCATCGGCCGGATTTCTGATTCGGCGAAACGTAGGGCCTGGCCGTCTCGAGTGACCAGCATGATCTCGTTCTCACCGCCGGTCAGGCACACCCAACCTAAGTTGTCGCCTTCGGTCAGGTTCATCGCGATCAGGCCGGAGGGCCGGACTGATTTAAATTCTGCCATTCGAACCCGTTTGACCCGCCCCTTGGTAGTTGCCAGCGTGCAGAAATTCGCATCGGCGAAATTGGCCACCGGTACCACGGCCGTCACCTGTTCGTCACTGTCAATATTGATGATGTTATACATCTGAATCCCGCGCCCAGTGCGGCCCTCATCTGGCAGCTGCCAGACTTTTTCGCTGTAGACCTTGCCTTTATCCGTGAAGAACAGCAATACACTCAATGTATGGCAGCGCAGGAAGAATTTAACCTCATCCTCGTCATCCTTCATGGATTGGCCAATCACGCCCCGGCCGCCGCGCCCCTGTGAGCGATAGGTGGATTCGGAAACCCGTTTGATGAAACCCTTCTGGGTGATGCTGACGAACACATCTTCCTTCTTGACCAGGGCTTCTTCCGAAAGGTCATTATCGGCATCGGGAGCGATGATGGTCCGGCGTTCGTCGCCGTATTTCTCCGCCACTTCATTCAGATCCTCCCGGATGATCTCGAGGATCTTCTTGGGATGGGCGAGCAGGTCTTCCAGGTATTCGATGGTCGCCATGATCTCTTTATGTTCATCCATAATCTTCTGGCGTTCGAGGGCGGCCAGCCGGCGAAGCTGCATGTCAAGGATCGCCTGGGCCTGGAGATCGCTCAGCTTGAAGCGCGTTACCAGGTTCTCTTTGGCGACATCGGCATCTTTCGATTCGCGGATGGTCTTGATCACATCATCCAGATTCGCCAGAGCAATCAATAAGCCATCCAGGATGTGCGCCCGGGCTTTGGCTTTCTTTAATTCATATTCCGCTCTGCGGGTGATTACGTCCTGCCGGTGTTCCAGATAGAGCTGGAGGGCACGTTTGAGGCTCAACAGGCGGGGTTCGTTGTTGACCAGCGCCAGGATCTGTGCGCCGAAGGTGGACTGGAGGGGGGTGTATTTGTAGAGTTGGTTCAGCACTCGATTGGGCTGGGCGCCGCGCTTAAGTTCCACAAGGATGCGCATCCCGGTCCGATCGGATTCATCCCGCAGGTCCACGACGGAATCCAGGCGGCCATCACGGGCCAGTTCAGCAATCCGCTCGATCAGGGTGGTTTTATTGAGCTGGTAAGGGATCTCGGTGATGGTGATTTTATGCTTGCCGCCCCGCATCTCTTCGATGATGGCCTTGCCGCGCATGATGATCCGACCGCGGCCTGTGCTGTAGGCCATACGGATGCCTTCATCACCAATAATCATACCGCCGGTGGGAAAGTCTGGACCCGGAAGGAATTTCATCAATTCCTCCACACTGATATCTTCTATTTCGTCATAACGATCAATTAAATGATTGACTGCCGCAACAAGTTCCCTCAGGTTGTGGGGGGGAACATTGGTGGCCATCCCCACTGCTATCCCGGAGGAGCCGTTAAGCAGTAAATTGGGCAGCCGGGAGGGCAGGACTTCCGGTTCCATCAGGGAACCGTCAAAATTCTCGATGAAATCAACGGTTTCCTTGTCCAGATCAACCAGCATTTCCTCAGCGATCTTGGATAGGCGGGCTTCGGTGTAGCGCATCGCCGCAGGCGAATCGCCATCAATCGAGCCGAAGTTGCCCTGTCCATCCACCATCATATAGCGCATGGAAAAATCCTGTGTCATCCGGGCCATGGCATCATAGACAGCCTGATCCCCATGGGGGTGGTACTTCCCGAGCACTTCACCGACGATCCTGGCAGATTTCTTATGGGGGGAATTCGCCCGAATGCCCATATCCCGCATGGCGTAAAGGATGCGGCGATGGACGGGCTTGAGGCCGTCACGGACATCCGGCAAAGCACGGGCCACGATTACACTCATGGCGTAATCGAGATAGGCCTCTCTCATTTGACTGTCAATATCCACCTGTTGGATGCTGTCTCTTTCGGGCATATTAATCTTCCTTCAACGATATTTCGATGGCACCTGACAAAATAATCACCTCCAAAAAACCTTCTCAGGAGGCGATTGGTGTTCTATTTCAACAAAATTAATTATACCCCAGAAGGGCCTTTTTGGGTGGAATCACATCATTAATTTTTATTCTATTAAATGAAGTGAACGAGAGCCAGTGAGTAAATATTGGAGAGGAGTAGAGGGAATCGAATGATAAGGATAATATATGACGTTTCCTGACATATTTTGACCTTATACTGAATCTAGAATGATCCAAATCCATAAAGAAAAGGTTGTCAATTCATATGTACCCCGAAGTCATCGTCATCCGCGGCGCCAAGGAGCATAATCTCAAGGATGTGGACATCACCCTGCCGCGCCATAAATTAATTGTCCTCACGGGCGTCAGCGGCAGTGGGAAATCCTCCCTGGCGTTCGATACGCTCTATGCAGAAGGCCAGCGCCGCTATGTGGAATCACTTTCCGCTTTTGCCCGGCAGTTCATCGGCCAGATGGAAAAACCAAAGGTGGATTATATCGGCGGCCTCAGCCCGGCGGTCGCGATTGAGCAGAAGCCGGTTTCGCGCAACCCACGCTCCACCGTGGCAACGGTGACCGAAGTGGCGGATTATTTGCGGGTGTTATTTGCCAGGGTGGGCACCCCGCACTGCCATATCTGCGGGCGTGAACTGCATGCCCAATCGGCCGAGGAAATTGTGGCGCAGGTGGCGGATCTGGCACCGGGAACCCGATTTCAGGTGCTGGCTCCACTGGCGCGCCAGCGCAAGGGGACCTTTAAGGAGGTCTTCGCTCAGGCCAAGGCGGATGGATTTGTTCGGGTGCGGGTTGATGGAGAGATTCTGGAACTCGCCGAGAAGATCAAGCTGGACAAGAACAAAAAACACACCATTGACCTGGTTGTGGACCGCCTGGCTGCTTTTGAAAGGGATTCGGAGGGCTATCGCGATTACCTCACCCGGCTGACCGATTCGGTTGAAACAGCCCTCAGGATGGGCGAAGGTTTATTGGTGATTGATCAGGGCGATGAGAGTGATTGGCTGCTCTCCGAAAGCCTTTCCTGCCCGGATTGCGGAGTGAGCTTCCCTGAGATGGAACCGACCATGTTCAGTTTCAATTCCCCCCTTGGGATGTGCCCCACCTGCAACGGCCTGGGAGAACTTTATGAATTTGACCAGGACCTGATCATTGACCCCACGCTGACCGTTGGTGAGGGAGCTGTCCGCACCTGGGGTGAACTTCGCAAGAAGAAGAAATCCTACCTTTACCAGAACGCCGGCCAGATTCTGGAACAATATGGTGCGGATATGGATACACCCTGGACGGAAATCTCTGAGGAGGGGCGCAATGCGATCCTCTACGGCGGTGTGCAAGTGAAGAGCACCTGGGAGACCGATCGCGGTTCAGGGGAATATGAATATATTACCGAAGGTGTCTTCAAAGTGATCAAGCGCCGTTACCACCAGACCACATCGGAATGGTCTCGGCGCTGGTATCAGAGTTTCATGAGCCAGCAGCCCTGCCCGGTTTGTGCGGGTAAGCGCTTGAGGCCGGAAAGCCTGGCTGTGACGATCGGCGGTAGGAATATTGATGATGTGATGCATCTCAATATTCGCGAGGCGGGTAGATGGGCGCAGGAGATCGGAAAGGTGCTCACGCCGGAACAACGCGTCATTGCTGAGGAAGTACTTAAGGAGGTCCAGGGACGGCTGACGTTCCTCCTGAATGTCGGCCTGCACTACCTGACCCTCAGCCGTTCTGCGCCAACCCTGTCAGGTGGAGAAGGACAGCGGATTCGACTGGCCAGTCAGATCGGCTGCGGCCTGGTTGGGGTGCTGTATGTTCTGGATGAGCCGACGATCGGCTTGCACCAGCGCGATAATCAGCGGCTGTTGGAGACCTTGGAAAGTCTGCGCGATATGGGCAATACCGTTGTGGTGGTGGAACATGATGAAGAGACCATGCGGACAGCGGATTTCATTGTCGATCTTGGCCTCGGAGCGGGGATCAAGGGGGGAGAGATTGTCGCTGCCGGACCGCTAGATGAGATCCTTTCCAATCCAGACTCGCTGACCGGAAGATATCTTAACCATGAACTGGTGGTGCATTCCCCCCATGAAAAACGCCGTCCGGTGAACGGTAAGTGGCTGGCGCTTTATGGTGCTCAACAAAATAATCTCAAGGACATCACTGTCCGGTTTCCGCTGGGACTGTTCACCTGTGTGACCGGTGTCAGCGGCAGCGGAAAATCTTCTCTGGTGGCGCAAACCCTCCAGCCCCTGCTGGCGCGGGAACTGCACCGGGCGCAGGCCAAACCCGGCATTTATGACCACCTGGAGGGGCTGGATTATGTCCATAAGGTCGTCAATATCACGCAGGACCCGATTGGCCGGACGCCGCGTTCCAACCCTGCGACCTATGTGAATGTCTGGGGTGAGATCCGCTCACTTTTCGCCCTGACCCCTGAGGCTAAGCTGCGAGGTTATAAGGGGGGGCGTTTCAGCTTTAATGTGAAGGGCGGCCGCTGCGAGGCCTGCAAGGGTTACGGCCGTAAAAAGGTCGAGATGCACTTTCTGCCGGATGTGTGGGTGACCTGTAATGTCTGTAAGGGGAACCGCTTCAACCGGGAGACCCTCCAGATCAAATATAAGGGCAAGTCGATTGCAGATGTCCTTGAAATGGACGTGGATGAAGGGCTGGAATTTTTCGAGAATGTGCCCAAGATAAGGCGAATCCTCCAGACCCTTTCAGATGTTGGGCTGGGCTATATCAAACTCGGGCAGAGCGCCACGACGCTTTCGGGCGGTGAAGCGCAGCGGGTCAAGCTGGCGAAGGAACTGGCGCGGGTCAGCACCGGCGATACGGTTTACATTCTCGATGAACCGACTACCGGCCTGCATTTCGCGGATATCCAGAAGCTGCTGGATGTTCTGCACCGGCTAACGGATGCCGGCAATACGGTGATTGTGATTGAGCATAACCTGGATGTGATCAAAACAGCCGATTGGCTGATCGATCTCGGGCCGGAAGGCGGCGATGGGGGCGGCCAGATTGTAGCCGTGGGGACGCCGGAGGAAGTGGCAGTGAACAAGAAGAGCTATACCGGTGCCTTCCTGAAGGAGATTTTAGATCTGACTGCATAGGCTGGTTAGAAGGCGACCTGCGCCGAATTAAAATTGATGAATTATTATTTTCATTTGGATAGGGTGAGAATTGATAGAAAAAGTGAAATAACTCAATCACCATTCACCATTCACTAAATAAGGAGACTTATTATGCCAGAAATTAAAGTTGTTGACTTCCCAAAAACCTATATGGCCGGGATGCTCTATCACGGGGACAACAAGGACAATGAGATTCCCGGATTATGGAATATTCTGATGCAGCGTGAGGCAGAGATCGCCCGGCGCGACACTTCTGCCCCGATTGCGTTCGGGATCAACATCATGGGCCCTGAATTTGAGGATGCCCATGTTTTTGACTATATTGCGGGCTTCCCTGTGACGGACACGCTGGTGGATCTGCCGGAGGGGATGGGGCAATTTGAAATCCCCGAGGGGAAGTATGCCGTGATCACCTGCCCGAACCTGGCGAGCCTGGCCAAGGCGTATGATGCCATCTACAACCGCTGGCTGCCGGAATCGGACTACCAGCTCGACCTTTCCTTCGGCAACTTCTGCTTTGAACTCTATAGCGAGGAATTCAATCCACCGGCTGGGTCTGAAAAGCTCTATATTTATGTACCCGTGACGAAGAAATAAACGGGGACAGGTGATGGAACCCCGGATCATTTACAAACCGGCTTTCACAATTGTGGGATTTTCTCAGAATTTGAGCGGGGAGGGGCACAATCCGGAAGCCCTTTGGGACCAGCTAGCCGCGCGCTATCAGGAGATCCCTTTTGCCGATCCGGATGTGGGATACGGGGTTCATATCATCACGCCCCAGGACCATCGGTACCTGGCGGGATTGGGGCTGACCCGGATCGGGGTGTCTGCGCCAGCGGATATGTCCGAATATCGGGTGGATCCGCACACCTATGCCGTTTTCACGCATAACGGACAGATGGCGACCCTGGCTGATACGGTGGACAGGATTTTCAACGACTGGCTGCCGCGGGCAGATTACACGGCCTGTAGGGATTTTTATTTTGAGTTTTACGATGATCATTTTCAACCGGATTCCCCCCTTTCAACATTATTCATCTGGGTGCCTGTCACAGCAAAAAGCCCCACCATCTCTTAACGCTCCCCATGAGAACCTAAGATTATTAAGGTACCAAATCAGATCTGCCTTTAAAGTGGACTCAAAAGCGATTTCGGGAGGTGTGACTATGACCAAAGAGCAAATTCGGGCCATTTGGGGTTGGGTGATCCAGACGGCAGTTTATCTGGTCGTCAGTACGGTCATATTATTTATGATCGCGGGGGATATGCGTTGGGTTGGGGGGTGGCTGTATGTGGCCCTTCAGGTCGTGAACATTATCCTGAAATACGTCATGCTCTATGCCGACCGGCCTGACCTGTTGATCCGGCGGAAGTCGATGGGCGAGGGAACGCCGAAGTGGGACAAAGTCCTCGCACCGCTGATGGCCTTCAGCACATTGATCATCAGCTTGGTTTCAGCAGTGGGGGTCCGATTCGCCGGGAAAATGACGGTGACCGCCTGGGCGCTGCTGGTGGCCTTCCTGGCCATGACGGCCGGGCATACCCTCACCATTCAGGCCATGCGATCTAACAGTTTCTTTGAGGGCAGTGTTCGCATCCAGGACGAGTATGACCATAAAGTTGTGGACACCGGCCCGTATCAGGTTGTGCGGCATCCCGGTTACCTGGGCCTGTTGATTTATAATGCCCTGCTGCCGGTCCTGTTGACGTCGGTCTGGGGTTTTGCGGGGGTGGGCTTTTTCCTGATCATCCTGTTCTGGCGCACTGCCCGGGAGGACAAGTATCTGTGGATCAATTTGCCCGGTTATGATGATTTCACCAAGGAGACCCCCTGGCGCTTGTTGCCGTGGATTTGGTGATATTTATCCCTACCTATTTGAAAATGCCAGTTAAGAAGTAATAATTTTATAATTTATCGATTCCGTCGGATGAAATGAGACTCTACTAGAGCTATGATTGTTTTAAGAAAGGGTGGACTGGCCCAACATTATTTATCAAGGAGGGATCGATGGATAAGTACTATGTAAACAGAAACCCACAAACCGGTGGCGAGCACGAGATTCATAAAGAAGATTGTTCTTATATGCCAGAAAATCCAATTTACCTTGGCTATTTCAAAGATTGTTGGGGTGCTTTAGAAAAAGCGAAAGACTATTACACGGATGTGGATGGGTGCTTTTGGTGTTGTGAGGAATGTCACACAAAATAAAATAGTAATAAACCTGAATTGATTATCAGGTTTATTAATTATGGTGTTTGATAAATCTTAAGAATTTCCTGCGCGTCTTCCTTCACCCGCGCCACCAGCTCTGGCGGCTCGAGCACTTTCACCATTGACCCCCAGCTCAGCGCCCAGCCGGTGGCCCAGTTGAGGTTATCAGCCTCAAAGCGCACGATGGCGGAGCCATCCGGCTTGTTCTCCACCTTGATCCAGTCTCCGGCGCGTTCATTCATCTGGGCTGAGATCAGCGGCGAGGCCCAAACGACCACTTTGTAGCGGTTTTCCCAGCGCATGGTCGTTTCCAGGTAGGTTTTAGCGTCAAAGTCCTTGGGAAATTCAAAGGTTGTGTCGAGGGGGACCAAATTACTGATCCGGTCAATCCGGAAAGTGCGCAATTCCTGGCGCAGGTGGCAGTAGCCTACCAGGTACCAGTTGCCCCAGCGCAGGCTGAGCGCATAGGGGTTCACGATCCGTTCAGTCCTCACCCGTGAAAAGGAATGATAGTTCATACTTACCTGCAGGCTGTGGGCCATGCAGTCGCGCAGGGTCGACATCAGGTCATGATAGGGTGCGTAGTCCCGGGAGGTGCCGGTGACTACCACCAGGCTGCGCTGGGCGCGGCCCGCTTCCTGCCGGATGTCATCGGGCAGGACGTTATCCAGCTTGGCGGTCACACCTGTGACGGCGTCCTGAAAGGTCTTGCCCCAGATGTCATCAATCAGCCGCGCACCCATATAGAGTACGGTGGCTTCTTCGGGGGTGAAGATCAGCGGGGGGAGCTTGTAGCTGCGCAATAAGGAGAAGCCGCCGTACGGTCCACGCTCGGAGTAGAGCGGGATGCCCATTTCCTCCAGCATCCCAATATAGCGGTGAACGGTACGGTCGGAGACATCCAGTTCCTCGGAAAGTTCTGAGACCGTCCACTGCCGCCGGGATTGGAAGAGGAAGAGCATTGAGAGCAGGCGGGTGGCGACATTAGCCATAAGCCCATTATACAGCGGAATATGACATAAACTGACATATACGCGCTGTATGCTAGGATTACCGAATGAGCGGGGGCGCTAACCAAGAGAGAACCAGGAGGTGGATTATGGATAAGTTGATCGCATTTTGCGGTCTGGACTGCGCAGGATGCGAGGCCTACATCGCAACCCGGGTCAATGATGAGGCGGCCAAGCAGGCTCTATTAGCGAAGTGGCGGGTGGAGTATGACTCACCGGATATGCCGGCAGAGGCGGTGACCTGTGATGGGTGCGCCGGTGAAGGACGGCACGGCGGCTATTGCAGTTTTTGCGAAGTGCGGGCCTGTACTTCCGCCAGGGGTGTGCGCAACTGTGCGCATTGCGGCGAGTATGAGACCTGTGAGACTTTGCAGGGCTTCATTGTCAATATCCCCAGCGCCCAGGCAAACCTGGCGGCGATCCGCGCTGCGATGTAACCTGAACCATTAGCACGTATGTGAGAAACCCTTCATCCGAGTTCCCGCGGGTGGAGGGTTAGTTGTTTGTTAATGAGAGATTGCGTCCCGCTCCGTCTTACTTCGGGGACGATGTCGTCCGCCTTCGGCTCCCTCGGAATGACAAGATGTTATTGTTTATGGGTTGAAGTGTGTAGGTGGGTTGATTCCCGTAAGGGGCTAACCCACCATTTTTATAAGGGGATATCCGGAAAGTGCACCAGAGGCGGGTGATTTATTGAGAGCTCGATAAAGGAGAGGGGCAATTTTTGGTGGGTTGGCAACCCACCCCACGAAATGGCATTGACAGTTTACTTTTCTGCTGAGCGTAATTTCGGCAGAAGGGGGAGCAGGAATGGTGCGCCGAAGATGAAGAACAGGAATTCAAAGAGGGGATTGCTGCCCTCGGCTTTGACTCCCTTCAGGCGGCTCAGGAAAGCGTCAAAGGTATTGCCCGAAAGGTTCCCAAAGGTGATCATGCGGATCACCATCTGAATTTGCTTGGCTTTTTCAGGCCCATACGCTGAAACCAACTTTTCAGTCATCTCGGGCGAGGGGTCGCGGTGGGTTTCCGCGTAGTGTTGGGCATAGAGCAGGGCCATCAGCTCCTCTTCGCTGGCATCCGCCTGGAACTGGAGTTTCATCATTTGTTGAATTTCCTCTTGCGGGATCCCGTTGGAGACAGCCTGCCGGGCATGGAACCAGGAGCAGTAACGGCAGCCGTTCACCGCCGTGACGACCGTCATGATCTTCTCCACAAAGGTTTGATCCAGATCGCGCATGGTCTGCTTGATAAGTTTCCGGTGGGAGAACATGAATTTCAGATCCTGCCAGAAGGTTTTAAAGGTATAGATGTTTCGGTTGTAGTATTGTGCCATAGCTCTACAGCGGCTCCATTGACCCGCGTGGTTAAGTGAAGTGAGCCAGTCAGGCGCCCACAAATTGTTTTCGCAGTTATGAGTATACTCGCAGGGGCAAGGAGGAGGGTTCAGGAGAGATTCTTAGCGCTGCCGTTGACAATGATGGCATTGGGCCAGCGAGAGAGCGCCTGGGGTAATAAGGCAGAACGGATCACGACCGCAGCGACTCGATAATCCCCCGAATCAAGTTTTACCAACCCGGCAGTCAGGCCTTTACTCTGAGCGAACTCCAAAGGTCCCAGTTCATCAATCACCGTCAGATCGGCTTTGCCTGAATCAGACAGTGTCTGGTTGGCCCAGGCCATTGCGTCCGAATCGAAGACCCAACGGGGGGTCTGCATACTGGCGGTCTCATCCTCACGCAGGCTGGCCAGCTGGCGATGGTCGCTGGAATGCAGGTCCACCACCTCAATCCCCACCTTGCGGCCGTCTTTGAAGATGCTGGGAGAGAGCAGCCCATTGACCGAAAGGCCGGCTTTGCGGGCCAGGCTGATCAATTGGGTGCACCAGGTCGTTTTGCCAACCCCACTCAACCCGGTCACCAGGATCAGCTGCGGTTCCTGTTGGCTGCGGGCGAAGATCTGCCCCAAGGGGCTTTGAGGGTCACGCAGAGCGGTGGGCTCGAGGGCCATCGGCCGCTGGGAGATCACGGCCAGCGGTTTGCCGTCGCCATTGGTAAGGACCTCGGTGCGGATCCCATAGATTGCCGAGAGCATCGGTTCGGTCAGGGTTTCCATTGGGTTGCCATAGGCCGTGACTTTGCCGGAAGCCAGCAGCAGCACCCGGTCGGCATAGGACAGGGCATTATTGGGGGAATGCGAACTGATGGCGAAGGACAGCCCCCGGTCCGCGAGCTGGCTGACAATCTCCAGAATGCGGTGTTGGTTGGAGAGGTCCAGGTGGGCGGTGGGCTCATCCATCAGAAGCAGCTGGCATTTCTGCGCCAGCCCGCGGGCGATCAGCACCAGTTGCTGTTCGCCGCCGCTGATCTCGGTATAGGGCCGGTCTCGCAGTTCAAAGAGACCCAACTGGGCCAGAGCTTCATCCACGATGGACTGATCCTCGTGGTTGGGGGAACCCAGCCAGCCAAGATAGGGTGCGCGCCCCATCATCACCATCTCGTTGACCGTGTAGCCAAAGGCCGGAGTATGCATCTGAGGGATCAAACCGACCCTGCGGGCGCGTTCCGCGGGGTCAAAGGATTGCAGGCTGGCGCCATCCAGCAGAACTTCGCCTGAGGCGGGTTCCAGCAGTCCGGCCAGACAGGAGAGCAGTGTGGTTTTGCCGGAGCCGTTACGCCCCAGAATATAGAGCGTTTCACCGGGATCGATCAGGAGTGAGATATCGTCCAGCACGGTCTTTTCGGGCAAGTATGCGAAATGGAGGTGGTTGGCCTGAAGTTGCATGCTCACTATCCCGTCCGGCCGTGTCGTAATAAAAAGGCCAGCACAGGCACCCCGACCAGGCCGGTCAGCACGCCCAGGGGAATCTCGCCGGGCAGCAGGGTGCGGGCGATATTGTCGATTAACAGGAGGAAAGCCGCCCCAAGCAGAATGGAAGCCGGCATCAGACGCTTGTGATTGGGACCGACCAGCAGCCGCCCCGCATGGGGGATCACCAGCCCGATCCAGCCAATCACACCGCTGACCGAGACGGCCGCAGCGGTCATCAGGGTGGACGCGATGATGATCCAGAGTTTGGCGCGGGTGGGGTTGATGCCGAGAGCACGGGCTTCTGCATCACCCAGGGAAAGCACGTTCAGCCGCCAGCGGATCAGCCAGAGGAAGGCGAGCCCCAGAAGGGTGATGATCACCAGCGTCGGCAGGTTGGACCAGGTGACGGCGGACAGGCTGCCCAGCAGCCAGAAGGTGATCGCCGGGAGGGTATCCAATGGGTCGGCCATGTATTTCAGCAGCGCGGTCAGCGAGCCGAACAGCGACCCGACCAGGATGCCCATCAGGGTTAGTACCAGTAGGGGGGAAGATTTATAAAGCCGGCTGCCGAAGAAAGCCAACCCCACAGCCAGCAGGCCAAAAGCGAAGGCGAAGATCTGCACCTGCCATTGGCTTTGCAGCAGCAGGAGCGCCAGGGCTGCGCCGAAACCGGCCCCGGAAGTGACACCGAGGATATTTGAATCGACCAGGGGATTCTTGAAGATCGCCTGGAAGGCTGCGCCGGTGCCGCCATAGGACGCGCCGATCAGCAGGGCGGCCAGCGCGCGCGGCAGGCGCACCCTGAGGACCAGCCGGCGGGCGACATCCGGGATATCCGCTCCAAGTTGGGGGAAGATGGGTGAAAGCAGGGAGCGGCCAACATCCAGCGGGCCAATCGGGTAACGTCCCAGCAGCAGGGCCAGAATGAAAAGGATCACCGGCAGGAGCGCCAGTGCCAGGCCGGTGATTGTTTGTTTTAGTCGGGTTGGTGCTTCAGTTGATGGCACAGATCGAGTTTATTTCCTCTGATGGAATGGCATAGTTATAGAATGTATTATAGAAGAAATTAGCCTGTTCGGCGCAATCCGGGGTTTCCAGTTCGGGGAAAAGGTGCTGGGCAAGCCAGATGATGCCCAGAACGGAATCGGGGGAGGGTGTGTCCCAGGGAACAACCAGTTTGGGCATCTGATAGACCCGGCCTTCCTGCACGGCGGTCAGGATTTGCCAGTCGGGGTTTTCAGTTATCGCCTCAACCGTAGCGCCGCCGTAGGGCGGGACGATGATCACGTCCGGGTCCCAGGCTGCGATCTGTTCAAGGTTGACATCGTTCCAGTAACCGGTCAGTTCTGCGCTGACGGAGAAGCCTCCGGCGATTTCGATCAGACTGGTCTGGTACATATCCCTGCTGGCCACACGCAGGGCGTTAGTCCCAGTGAAAAGGACCTGCGGGCGGTCGGCATCTGAAATCGTTTCAGTCTGGTCGAGGATGGCTTGAGTGAGCCAATTGTAATATTCAACCCAGGCCTGGGCCTGTGCGGTGGCATGGGGGCCAAAAAGTTCACCGGTCAGCAGAATGGCTTCAGTCAGGCGCTCGGGGGTCTCCGCGTCATACAGTACATAGGGGATCCCAAGCTCACTGGCGGTATCCAGCCATTCTGTCCGCGCGCTGGTGATAATCAGGTCGGGATCCAGGCGGGCGGCCTCTTCGATGTTGAGGTCACTCTGGCTGAAATAGTCATCACTAACCAGTTCCTGAAAGCGGGGGTCAATGGCTTCCATGGCAGCCGCGCCGGCAGCATCCCGTGCGCCGAGGTAGGATGCGGCGACCAGTGGCACTTCACCACCCACGGCATAGACCATTGCGGTTGTTGGCCCATAGGCGGAGATCACCTTCATCAGCGGCTGGGGGATCTCAATGGTATTGCCGGCTTGGTCGGTGATGGTGATGGTGGCGGGGAGCAGACCGGCATCAATCAGCGCCTGCTGGCCGTCAATGGAGATGGCAAATTCGATGAAATCGGCAGCATCACTGGAATTGGATTGGGGGATCAGAACGGCATCCGCCATGAACGCGGCGAGGATTTCGCCAGGGACATGCTCAGCCTCAGAAGCAGCAGTGACCAGCAGGTCGGCATCCGTTGCAATAAAAGCAGGCGTTTCGTTGGGGGTGTAGGCCTGATAGAGCACAGCGACTGCTTCCATCAGGTTTGGGTCGGCCTGGATCGTGAAGGGAGCGTCCACCACTTCTTCTGTAAGGGTGACAGGTTCTTCGGTTGCTGCCCCAGTGGCAATGAGCTCGGTTGGCGTTGTCGCAACCGGGGAACAGGCGGAGATGGCCAGGGTGGTGGCCAGTAAAAGGAGAGCGAGGTTGGTTTTAAACTTATTCATGTTGGGTCCTTTATGGAGTATGGGTTGTTGTTCAGGCGGCTGGACAGCCACCTGTGAGGACGGTTTCATTCAGGGATGACAAGGGGGGTTTCACGGCAGTGGGTTAACCAGTCAATCGCCGATTCAAGCTGACCCGCTACGAAGTCCAGAGTCAGGGTTTCCACTGAGTAACTGGATCCGCGGAAGCTAGCCCGGACCTTTTGCAACTGGACCTCACAGACAGTTTTCTGACGTTCGACGATGCCGTCTGTGGGACGGCCCAACAGGGTGGCGATGTAAAGTCGGGACAGGAAGACCACTCGGATTCGGTGGATGCTGATGGGTGGGTGGGCCTCGGCTAACCAGGCAGCCAGAAGGTTTTTACCTTGGGATGTGATGTGGTATTCAATTCGGGCTGGTGCGTCTGGCTGGGGAATGGGTTGACCCCTGATTGAACCCTCACCCTCCAGGCGTTTAAGTACAGCATAGATCTGGCTGGTACTCATATTCCAGATTCGCCCCAGATGGGCGGGGTCTCGGAAGCGCTCCAGAAGCTCATAGCCATGGGCAGGTGCGGCCTGTAACAGGCCCAGGATGACTTCGTCGGGAGATAATCGTGACATGACCCTATTCTATCATGGAATAGCCTAAAAGATAAATTATTACCATGTAATAAGCTAAGGAGATAACAAGAAAAGCCGGATGTGATTGACTGATGGGGGAACCTTTGCTATAATGACGTCCTACACAGGCGCACAGCTTCGCAGACCCTGCAAAGGGCTGCTGGTTAGAACGCCAATGTAAGTTCCTTAATAGGCGTGTGGCTTCGCAGACCCTGCAAAGGGCTGCTGGTTAGAACGCCAAAGCAAGTCCCTTAATAGGCGTGTGGCTTCGCAGACCCTGCAAAGGGCTGCTGGTTAGA
>Ga0209121_10001492_pt1 | contig 24499 bp, 21 predicted proteins | sample Cruoilmetagenom3_FD_187292 | JGI IMG/M metagenome (GOLD analysis project Ga0209121, IMG submission 187292) | Oil polluted marine microbial communities from Coal Oil Point, Santa Barbara, California, USA - Sample 3 (SPAdes) (version 2) | ecosystem: Environmental > Aquatic > Marine > Oil seeps ... | reverse complement strand
CGTACAAACAAGACGGCTCCTTCTGAGCAGAAGGCACCTGCGGTGAGGCGTCAGCCTTTTATCAAACCCTCTTTGGTTCCGGCTCGTCCGGGTTAGGGAGCATGTCCACTACAATCCCAACAATCCGACGGTGAAACGAAAAGTCACGCCTGGAGTTGAGGTGCCCAAAGGCCATGTGACGGAAGAAAGGACCGTCTCCGGAGTAAATATGAGGGGTTTATTGTTGTCTGATCCGATATATGCACAGCTAAAAGGTAGCTATAAGAATATTACAGAACGCATAAAAGCTCTGTTAGCCGCGGAAAGGAAAAATAAGTAAGGCGTCCCTCGATTTTCTCCCTCGATTTTCTAAACGGAAATTAATAGGTATGATGTCCCCAGATACCTCATTACTGACTAATTGAAAATCAATAAAAGAAAGATAATTATGTATAAGAAGCTTATTTTACTTATAATTTTTCTCTTTTTGCTTTTAGTTTGTTGTGACAAACAAGGATCACAAAACAAATTAGCTCCTAACAGTGAGAATAATCTTCCCTTCGCCAAATCTCTTCAGAATGCGCTAAATATTGCAACTAAAATTGGTAATGGCAAAGGAATTTCAGCTTCTGTTATTATCCCAAATAAGGGATCTTGGACTGGGGCAAGTGGAATCTCACATGAGAACACTCCTGTTTCTCCTGATATGCTTTTTAATATTGCAAGTGTTGGTAAACATTTCTTGGCGACACTTGTTTTGAAACTTTGTGAAGAAGGAGTGCTGAGATTGGATGATCCACTTCATAAATGGTTACCTGATTATCCAAACATTGATAATAGAATAACTGTTCACCAGCTTCTCAACCATACAAGTGGCATATTTGATTTTGTTGAACACCCAAAATCGCCATATAGAATTCCTTTCAACTCTATTGAGTTTGAAAAACCTTTGTCTCATTCAACAATCTTAAGAGAAATGATAAGCGAACCTTATTTTCAACCTGGAAAAGGTTGGCATTATTCAACAACAAATTCTATCTTACTCCATATAATTGTAGAAAAGGCAACACAATCAAGTGTCACTCAACTGGTTCAGGAACGTTTTATTGAACCTTTGGGACTCTCACATACTGTCATATTAGATGAGAAAATAACCTCTGTTCCTTCAAATTTCAAAGTAGCACATCCATGGTATGATGTGGATAGAAACGGTACACTTGATGATATAAATTCAAAACCAAAGACCTGGTCGGCTACTTTCCCACCTTTGATGATTTTCTCCTCTGCCGAAGATTTGTCAAAGTGGTCGCAGGCACTTTACAGCGGCAAAGTGATTAGTGAAAATTCACTTGACCAGATGCTTACTTTTCACCGCCCAACTCCGGGTGAGCCATCTACAGGGTATGGATTAGGCACACAAGAAATGAAATATGGTGGCATTGAGATGTGGGGGCATCTCGGATCGCATTATGGTTATTTGACGGCAATGCTTTATGCTCCGGAACATTCTGCCAGTATTTCATTATTAATCAACGAAAGTAATTTTATGTTTATTAACCTTGCATTTTTCACAATCTGGCTGGTTCTTCAATTTTATTTATCAACATTTCTTTTCATCATGGTGACAATAAGTATCATAAGTTTTATCATAATGTTTCTTCTTTGGCCGCTTCAATTGACCATTTCTCTTTTCCGCTTTCGAAAAAGCATCAAGTCAATACTGGAAAATAAAGACAGAAAAAAAGCTTTGGTTATGAAATCTACTGCCTTTATATCAGCTATTTTAGTTTTAATATCGGTAATTCTTTATTTTCCTTATACTATGAATGCCGAAACACCATTATCGTGGGCCGAAGGCAACTTATTTGTTAAGGTAATTCTTCTGCTTTCGTATTTGTCTGCTTCATTATCGGTTTTTATGATTGTATTGACTGTCAGTGCATGGAAACGTGCTTGCTGGTCATTATTGGGGCGAGTCCATTTTACAGCTATTACAATTGCATTATTGGTAATGATTAGATTTTTGATAACCTGGAATATCCTATTTTAATAAAAAGGAGTGAAAATATTTTTGCACCTAACAAAGCAAATTCACACGGACGCAGCGGTTGCGTTATGAATTTCAGAGTAGGATAATTCCGTGAGCAGTTTACTTATTTCCAACCGGTATATTTAAGCCAAACTCACCAATAATTGAGTACGGCCGTAGGTTTATCTCGTACTCCTTGGGAGTCCTTATGGACTGCGCATTGCGTATGTTGTGGATGACCGGCCATTATTTGCCCCTTGTACTGTAGTCCTGCGATTTAAGTCTATTGTGGTAAGTGCGTATTTTTACATAAAAAATTCATATTGTATTAGGAGGTCATATGGTTATTATCCCTCTGATGACTTCAGCTGTTTCTATTAGATAAACAACATGGTGGTTTCGGGTATATAGCATGTAAGTCTTATGTTTGTGGATACTTATAAAGCTCAAAAATCTCTTGCTTGGGCGGACGTTTCAAGTTCTGCTCTTCAAAGTCATCCGAAATTGAGACGTGATGGTCTAAAAGGCTGACATTTCGTTCATTTTCTGATATCCTGTGTTCCGGCAGCTCTTTGAAGAAAATAAGCAGCAAGGAATAAAGATTTAACGGTATCAGAAAAATGGCAAGGAAATTCACGCTGACATCGAGAAGCGCGGCGGGGCAGATAGACTTCGCGGGCGATCTCAACGAAGAACAACTGGCCGTTGCGACTGCCCCGGCCGGGCCCGTGCTGGTTGTTGCCGGTGCCGGCAGCGGCAAGACGCGGGCGTTGACCTATCGCTTGGCCTGGCTCGTTAATAATGGGGTGGATCCCTCACGCATCATGCTCGTGACCTTTACCAACCGGGCGGCCCGCGAGATGCTCAGCCGGGTGGAAGTGCTTGTAAAACAAAAGACGAAGGACATCTGGGGTGGAACTTTCCACCACATCGCCAACCGGATACTTCGCAGGCACGGCAAGATACTGGATATCTCCCCGGATTTTACCATCCTGGACAGAGAAGATTCGAAGGATCTGATTGCTTCCTGCGTTCAGGAGGTGGGGGTGGACATTCGGCAGCGGCGGTTTCCGCAAAAGTCGGTTCTGGCCGCCATTTCCAGCTTCATACAGAACACGCTCGAGCCGCTGGAGGATGTGCTGGCCGGACGCTACCCGATGTTCGTTCGAGAGGCCGATCAAATCGAAAAAGTACTGATGCTCTACACCGCCAGGAAGAGGGAAAGACAACTGCTGGACTTCGATGACCTGCTCAGTCTGTGGTTGCGGCTGCTGACCGAGCACAAGCAGGTTCGAGTCGCCCTTGCCGAACAGTTCCAGCACATTCTCGTCGATGAGTATCAGGATACGAATGCCATCCAGGGAGAGATTGTCGATTTGCTGGCCTCCGGGCATCGCAGCCTTACCGTCGTGGGTGACGACTCCCAGTCCATTTACAGTTTTCGCGGTGGGACTTTCGAGAATATTATCACTTTCAAAGACCGCTATCCGGACGTTAGGGAATACCGTCTCGAAACGAATTATCGTTCCGTCGCCGAGATTCTCGCTCTGGCCAACGCCAGCATCGCGTTCAACAGCCGACGGCTTGACAAGACTCTGAGGGCGAAAAGGCCCTCAGGTCTCAAGCCCGCCGTCGTGCCCGCCCAGGACCACTACGTCCAGTCTCGATTCATCGCTGAGTACGTGCTCCACCTGCTGGATGAAGGCCGAAGCCTGAACGATATCGCCGTGCTGTATCGAAGTCACTGGCATTCTCTCGAGATTCAACTGGAATTCCAGCGCCGCAATATTCCGTTTCACGTTCGGGGCGGACTGCGATTCTTCGAGCAGGCCCACATGAAAGATGTGATATGTTATATGCGGATACTCCAGAATCCGCACGATGAGCTGGCCTGGCTGAGGCTGCTGAAAATGCTGCCGAGGGTCGGCAGCGCACTGTCCGGCCGGATATGGCGACATATCAGCAACGCGGATGAGACGTTCAAGCTTGTTTGCGAGCCTCAGACGGCCGGCCTGCTTCCCGCCGGAGCCAGACCTTTCTACGCGGAATTTGTCAAGCTCATCAGGGAACTGGCAAAGCTCGATTCGCCCGCGGAGGTTATCGATATCGTGCTGGAGCGATGCTACGATGACTACCTTCTTTCGCATTATGACGGGGCAGAGCTTCGCAGGCAGGACATTCGCGCTCTGGCTAATTTCGCCGCACAGTACAATACCGTCGAGGCCTTCCTGGCCGACGTGGCGCTGGCGGGGGAGTTTTCCGGCGAAACCGTGGTAACCGGGCCGACTGAACAGGAATTCGTCATACTCAGCACCGTTCATCAGGCCAAGGGGCTGGAATGGCCCGTTGTTTTCATTCCCTGGCTGGCCGACGGCAGGTTCCCGACCGACCTGGCAATCAACACGCGGCAGGAGCTGGAGGAAGAAAGGCGGGTCTTCCACGTGGCGGTGACAAGGGCCAAAGACGAGCTGTACCTGGTCGTGCCTCAGCTTTACCGCAACCGGTCTCGTAGCCTGATTATGATGAAGCCCAGCCGATTCCTGACGGAAGTCGCGCAGAACCTGACCGAGCACATGGAGCTGGAAGAGGGCCTGCCTCATTTAATAGCCGGCGAGGAAAAATAACTAATCCGGATTTTACTTAATAAATGTGCTTGTTTGAGTCATTTCCACCGTCAGGCGTCCTCAAGGGAGAGCGCAGCGAAGCCTTCCCCCCGTCATTTCGAGCGCAGCGAAGCGGAGTCGAGAAATCTGTTTTTAATAGATTTCTCCACTTCGGGCCACTTTGTGGCCCTGCGGTCGAAATGACGAAAGCGCAAATCATAATCAGAATTGGTATTAGAAGGGTGTTTCTCTCGCTTCTAAAATCGGAAAGAGGCTCCGAACATGTAAACGGGACCGCCGAAGTCGAAGCCGGCGTCTTCCTTGTCGTAATGGTACTGGACTTCGAACAGCAGCTCGAAATTTGATTTGATCGGCACTGTCAGACCGGCCGTGACAAAGGGAAAGAAACCGTGGGCCATTGTATCGGTGTCCTCATCGTAACCGGTTGATGTGTAGAACACTCCGGGAATGTACGGGTCCTCATAGGTGTCGGCATAATCGAATTCCCACGAATCGAGGAACCAGAAGTAGCCGATTCCCGCCCCGACGTATGGCTGGATACCGCCGCTGTCGCCGAATGGATACAAACGGCCTGCCAGCCGGAGGTCGAGCAGCGAAAACTGATCCGAATATGACTCTTCGACCCAGGTGTCGCCATCGTAGCCTGCGTAATCATCGTGAAGTGTGCCGAGTGACGAGCCGCCGAATGTTAGAGCCAGGTCTAAGTGGTCGTTGCAGAATCGTTGGCTGGTGACCTCCAGCTCGAATCGTGCTCGCGTTGTTTTTTCGAAGTCGATGGGGCTTTCCAAAGTCTGGGCGCCGATTTTGAATCCGATTCCGGGGCCGTCGTTTCCGGCGGTACATATAGCCGACCAGAACAGCAGTATGACCGCCGTAAATATCACGATTCCGATGCGTTTGCCGAAGTTCCGGTGCCTGCTGCCGAAAGGATGGTTCGACTTTGTGCTTTGTCTTTGCTCCCGTCTGTTGTTAAACTCTGTCCGTGCCATTTTTAAGCCCCTTCAAAAAGTTTAAGCATGTGAAAGGCTGTCGATTAAACTGATTATATTGTCTACTTATAATAGGCACGTAAAAGCGTTTCGGTAACGGGCCTTTTACGGTTACGCCGGTATTTTGTCTTTCTACTGAGCTCCTGGCGGATGCAAAATGTAAGTTCCATTCGCTTATTATAATTCGGCAGACACTTCGCGCTGTTCCATTATCTTGTGGCATTCTTTCGGTACGGCGATAGAATGGCAGCTTTTGAAGGTGCAAGATGATGAAAGGTGTATTCAAAAAGAACCAGGCAAATACCTTACACGGCGTCCGGCCGCTTTATGGGGCGGCGTTCATGATGGCTATAAGTCTCAGCGCGTGGTGGACGACGATGCCCTTTATCGTCCGCAACATCGGCGGCACGGAGGGTCACGTCGGCTACGCCTGGGCCGCGAATATGTTGGGTTATATGGTCTGTCTGCTCCTGGCGGGTGCAGCCCTGGGTCAATACAATCCGAAGGGCACTACCCGCACCGCTGTCGCCATTACCTTTGCATCGACCTTGGCGATGAGCATCGTGGTTTATGCGATGCTGACAAGGCAGATGACCGGCAACCTGGCGCTGATCTGGATTGTAATTGCCGCCGGAACGGTTGCGGGGGCCGCCATGTCGCTATTCTGGCCTTTTCTTATGAGCTGGGTTTCCGAGGATTTCGAAGGCCCGGCTTTGAACCGACGGCTCGGAACCTACAATGGTGCCTGGTCCGGTGCCGCTATCATAGGCCCTTTGATCGGCGGTATTCTCGTCGATACAAATACGCTGTTTCCCATCGTCTTTGCCGGCGGCGGCATGATTTTTTGCTTTCTGTTTCTGAGCGTTGCATCCGACGGCTCGGTCCATACGAGCCTGTTTGGCGATGAGGATTCCCGTCCCGTCGTCGGCTGCGAAAACAGGGCTGCCCTGATGCGTCTGCGCTGGATATCGCGTATCTCGCTGTTCTGCTCATGGGCCTGCCTTGGTGTCACTCGCTCTCAGTTTGCCCTGCTTTTTACCGACATCGGATTTTCCGAGACGTGGTTCGGCGTAATGGTCACGATATTCGGCGTATGCAATTTCGCGGTGCTGACGTCCGCCGGCAGATGCGACTTCTGGCACTTCAAACCCGCTTTGCTGCTTGTGGTCCAAGGGCTGCTTTCGGCGTCGCTTGTGCTGATTATTTATGGCCGGTCGCTGCCGGTATTTGCCCTGTCATTTATCGTCCTGGGCAGCGGCTTCGGCTTTGCCTACAGCTCGCACCTTTACTACGGCGCCTGCGGCACGAAAAAACGTTCCGTCCAGATGGTTATTCACGAGGCTACAATCTCCGTCGGAGTAATAGTAGGCTCCGGCGCCGGCGGATACTTCGCGAAGAACCTCGGCATTCACTGGCCTTACTGGTTCGCCCTGATCCTGCTGGCCGCCGGTTCGCTCATCCAATTGATTCTGATACTAAACGGAAAACTCGTGCGAGCTGCGGCGAGATAATGTTCCATCGGGGACATTTCGATATTCTCAAATCTCAGTTCCGGCGTAGATTGTTGTAATTCGCAGAAGATTCTGATATCATGGGCAATTGAAAGGTGGACAATGTTTATAAATGTACCCAAACGACGAGGTTTTACGCTGATAGAATTGCTCGTAGTGATTTCCATTATCGCGCTGTTGATGGGTATACTTATGCCGGTGTTGCGAAAGGCCCGCGAGCAGGGCAAGGATGTCGTCTGCCGGAACAATTTACGTCAAATCGGCATGGCTGCCAATTTTTACGCTGAGCACTACGGCTTGCTCATACCGCGCTCGGCGGAGTGGGGCGGAAATATAAAGCCGTGGTTCCAGCTTTTCATGCCATTTTTATCACAGAAAGCCGTCCGTGACGATTACCGCAACGTTAAGATATTTCGTTGTCCCAGCTATCCCGACAAAGAGCAGACCGTCTGCTTTGTTGTCAACGGCTGGGGCCATGACGGCGATGATCGCTGGCGAATGCAGGGCACGCCGACCAGGCTGACCGAATGTCCCCGTCCAGCGACAACCATCTATCTCGCCGACAACGAGGATGGGCCGTGGCGGACCATCATCAAAAAGGCGACCGACCGGGATGTCACCCGGTGTGACGTTTTCCGTCCGAGCCATCTGCCCGATTCCGACAGCGAGGATATAACCGGGGGCAGGCGGGTCGCAAAGGCCCGGCATAAAAACGGCTGCAATTGCCTGTTTCTCGACTGGCATGTAGGCTGGATGGCCGCCGAGGAGATGACCACCGACATGTGGAACTACAATGAATAACTACAAAAGTGCCGAACCGGAACGCCGGCTTAAAGAACTTGGAAATTGCATGTTGTCTTTGTAAGGATATTGTGACATGGCGAAGTATAATGAAATTAAATACGGGCGGACTTTCATGGGCAGGTTGAAGTTCGGCGGTGATTTGCTTGAGGAGCTGTCCGCCTCTTGTGAACAAAACGAAATCCGCCTCGGCAGTATCGGGGCCCTCGGGGCCGTCCAAAAAGCACGGGTCGGATTTTATAACCAGCAGGCCAGGGAATACGAGTTCTTGGAAATAGACAAGCCTATGGAAATAACCAACCTCACCGGAAATGTATCGCTGCGGGACGGCAAGCCGATGGTCCACGCTCACATCACCCTCTGTGATTCGAAAGGAAACGCGTTTGGCGGCCACTTGGCTCCCGGCACGATTATTTTCGCATGCGAGTTCATCGTGCATTCCTACGATGGCCCCGATTACGTTCGCGATTACGATGAAGATACCGGCCTGCCGTTATGGTTAATATAATCAAATATAATTTTACGAAATAATTACTTCCTGTTGCGGAAACAGAGTTTGTCATTTGCGACCATCACCAAAGCCTGCGGCTTTGAGGCTGCCACTCGTTTTCCATCAATTCTATTGGGTGGCAGCCTCATCCCGATTGTCATTATCGGGATGGGGATGGCTCCTCCCTACATGCCCGCCCTTGTTGCATTCCGAATATTAATGCGCATCCCGCCTTTGGTTTTCTCTATAGGCTGCCAGGTGACAATTATTTGTCGCGCCACATGTCGATGGTCATATCTTCGGCCCTGACGTATTCGGAGTGCCAGTCGAGAAACAAAACATTGCAGCCTTTTTTATGCCGCTCGCGGGCTACCCGCCGCCCATCGTTTATATGGTGGCTGTCCGAATCCGGCAGATGCGTACGAATAAAAATATCACATCGTATGATCTCCGGGCTGTCCTCGCTCTCGATGATGGGACGCCAATCGCCATCTTCGTTGTCGGCCATATATATCGTATAGGCCGGCCTCTTGAACACGGAAAGTTTGGTGGGCCTTCCGATGCTTGTTCCGGATTCGTCGGTCCTGCTCGAAAAAGTCCAGTCGTTGAGCACGTAACAGACCGTCTGCCTGGAATTGGGAACTTCGTATAAACCATTACCGGTTCGTGGAAAGCTCTTGCAGCGGTAAATCTTGACGCTTTTGTAATCGCCCTGGTTGTGCTTTTGGCCCACGTAAGGCAGGAACTGCATAAACCAGATGGGATTATTACCGGTGGAGCCGCGGGGGATCATCCATTCATAATCTCCGGCGTAAAGTGAGGCCGCTACGCCGATCTGTCTGAGATTGCTAAGACAGGTTGTGCCTTGTGCCTGCTTTTTAACTCTCTGCAATGCCGGCATCAATATCGACAGCAGCAAAGCAATGATTGCGATAACCACCAGCAGCTCTATTAACGTAAATCCTCTTTTCTGCCGGATCATAAGCAATCCTTCCTCATGTGATAATTTGCGATGCTTCTATTATACACCGAATCGCCCCCGTGTGCAAAAAAAATCTGCTAATCCTGCACGTCTGGTTGTGCTATAATGATGTTTTTCAGAAAGTGAGGTGTTGAATGATTTTGAAAGGTGGTTGTCTTTGTGAGGCGGTGCAGTACCAGTGGCAGGGGGGGGGCATCGGCCTCGGCGTCGTACTGTCATTGCACGGACTGTCGCAAGGCCACGGGAGGGCCGTATACCGTTGGTGTGGGTGTTGATCCGGCGGGTTTGACCATTCCCTCCGGGAAGATAAAGGGCTATACGAAGATCGCCGACAGCGGTAAAAAGATAACGCGCGAGTTTTGCCCGGAGTGCGTCTCGCCGCTCTTTACCAGGGCCGAAGCCTGTCCGGGAATAGTCTTTATCAAGGCGGGGAGTCTGGATTCGCCGCAGCTCGTCGAGCCGACACACCAAACCTGGATTGAAATGGCCGTTCCCTGGGCCTACCTCGATAAGGACCTGCCGGGTTTCGAGGGAAACGGCCCTTCCCCGGGCGAGAAGACCCGGCAGGGTGTGCACTCCGTAAGTCCCGTTATGGACTCCTTACGGCGGAATCCCTATGACAGCACTCCGTTTACTTTATTGTTTTGGGGATAAAATGTTCCGTCCCTGATAAATTCAGCTAAGGGTAGAAATAGATAAGACGTCCCACGATTTTCCCGGAATGACAAATCCTCTGATTTGCTAATTCACGCAAACTGCGGGGAGAATTCAGATTGTTACCAACATTCCGACGCCGATTGAGCGGCTGCGGATTCTTCGGATTCTTTTGTGTCGGCGTATTCGCTACGGCTATGCCTTCAGGAAAATACCGCTGAGATTGGGCAAAATCCGGCTGAAAATCGGCTCAAAGCAATATTTTTTCGTCCAGAGTGACATAGGGTTGTCACTGGCGAAAAAAAATATTTGCATGCTGCGAGGAAACTGTTATATTTACGAGATTGAATATCATTGTTTCTTAAGAAAGTCTAAAAGTTCGGAGTACTGAAGAAACCGCGGTACTCTGTTCGAAAATGGGTGGGTTTCCCAACACACAGTCGTTGTTGCCGGGGGGCTTGGTAAATGATCGACGGAAAATTTGGCCGGCACGCAGAGAATCCCCTTATCTGGGAATTCCTCAGGGATAATTGCAGCGAATTCGCGAAAGATGTCAAAGTCTTTTCAGAAGAAATTCTCGCTAACGTACCCGCAGAAAGCAAGCCATTTGTAATAAGTATGGGCCTGACTTTCTACAGCACGCCTATTGTGAGTTTAGTTCCCGACTTTCCCTGGGAGCCAATCGAACAAGCGATAACAAACAGCGTCCGGGAGATTTTCTGCATAGAAGACAACAAACGAGACCGGCCTCTGAAAGCTGCTCCGGACCTCTATAACGAATCCGGCGGACAAACCGAGCTCATCGAGCAGGCAATCCTGGCGTCCTTTGTTTCGATCAGCACATCCGCTGGGGCAACGGTTGGGGCGATTCTTGTCGGAGGTATTGCCAACCTTCTGGGCAAGTATGTCGCGCTGACCATCGCGGCGATACTTGATGAGACGGTCCGGGGAGATTTGCCGCCGGTATTGCAAATTCAGCCTGCCCCCTCCGCCGACCCAAAACCAACAAGTTAATCCGAAAATCGAATATTCAATAGTCAATCAAAAGAGCCACAAAGCCGGCGTTTTCTGTGACTGAAACAGGATGGCTTCACTTATACTTCGCACTGCTTATGATCAGGGTGTTATATCCTGGATGAAGCGACCGGTCGCGGCATCGAAGACGCGTATCACTACGATGATGCCGGGCCGGTCCTGGTCATAAACCCGGACGTGGACTTTCTTCTTTTCCTTAAAAGGCCGGCTCAGTAACCACGCTCCCGGCGGCACGCGACCAGCCAGCTCTGCGCAGTCACCCGGTGGCGGTTGCTGGCCCGGCGGCCGGCCGGGGAACCAAATCCGGCATGACCCGGGCGGCGGCAGGTGCCCCTTCGGTATATGCAGGGCCGCGGGGAAAAGCCCTTTGGGATGGTACGCGACAGTGGTGCCCTCCGAACCGGGCGGTGCCGGCGGTGGATCGTCCGGCGGCATCGGTAGCGGAATTCTTCCCGTGACGGTTACTGATTCGCAGCCGCACAGAATAAAAACCAGCCCCGCCATTATTACCCATTTGTACATGATTCTCTCCTGCTTTCGTTTTTCCGAATATAATAATATCCGTGGGCCTGATATATGGCACAATATCAACAGCACAAACACCTGAGCATAAGATCCCACCGATTTTATGCTACTATCATCCTGATGTAAAAAAGTATTTGGCCTAAAGCCCGGCAACAAAACTATAACAAGAATTTTGCAAAATTTGCAATTAATATTTAATACACGAAAAAATCACATAAAATTCGTCTCTTTGGCCACCCTTATCCGCGGGCGGGCAGGGAGTGGATGTATTCTTCGATATTGGTATAGCCGTCCGAATCGAGGTCGCCGCTGCCGTCGGAGGTATTGTCAGGATCCAAATTCATCTGCCGTTCCCACTCATCGGGCATTCCATCATGGTCTGAATCGGCCGGTGCAGTCCCGCCGGAAAGGTCGGGATAACCGCCGACCTGGTCCGGTGAGTCGATTATTTTGCCTGTCCGATTCTTCGCATCGTCAACTATGCGACTATCGACCGCATCTCGCCGCGGCGCCGTTGCACCGGCCTGGGCTAATACAATCTCCATCGCCTCGGCCGCACTTTGAGTGGAAATCTGCGGAGTTTCGTATTTGGTGACGCTGCGATGTTTTTCCGGGGCGATGCCTTCCTCTCCCCATTTGAATCCGACGATGGCCCATTCATCCATATTCGGGTCGGAACGGTGTGGCCCGATATTGTCCCGGACGTAAATCTTCGGGTCGCCTTCCGGGAAAAGGATTTCATACGGTCCGGGATTGGTCGATGGCCCGGCGACAAAATAGTTGCCAACGAAATTGAGAAAGGTGTTCGAGCCGTAGTCGACGATTTCGGCCGGAAGTACTCCCCAGTTGTAAATAACGTTGTTCACGATGTCGTGCGTGCCGCCTTCGGCGATTAGCGGATTGCGAAAGTCATTGTGTGCCAGCAGATTGTGATGTACCGATACGTTGTAAGAGCTGTCCCCGATAAGCAGGCCGGCGCTGTGCGTCTTTTTGCGGTGCCGGCTGCGGTTCAAAGCCTCGCTGATTATCGACCGCGAAATCGTGATGTCGTGGGTCCCATACCACGTGCTGACGGTTTCGTCCTCGCTCCAGCTTGTCGAGATGTGGTCCAGCACGACATTGTACGCACCTTCGGAATCTCCATGCGGGCCGAGTATCGAGACGGCGTCGTTTATATCGGCGTCAATAGCACCCTTGTTGCCGGGCCGAACGCGGATATGTTGTATCAAAACATCGTGAGTGATAATAGTCATACCGACATTTTTGATGCAGATTCCACCACCGGGAGCCGTCTGGCCCGCGATGGTTACGAACGGATGGTTGATTTGCAGTTCCGATTTGAGCTCGATAGTTCCGCCGACGCGAAAGACAATGATGCGAATGGAAGGGTCGTCGACTGCCGCACGCAGCGTTCCCGGGCCTTCGTCGGCCAGCGATGTCACCTCGATTACTTTGCCGCCCCGCCCGGCGACAGTTCGCGTGCCGAATCCTTCGGCGCCCGGAAAAACAGGCAGTCCGACCTGGGCTGTAAAAGGCCTCGGCGTGGTCGGATTCTTCGGAGTCTCAGGGGTCATTAGCTCAATAATTATTGGGATTCCGATTAATACTACGAAAGCAATGAACAAAAAGCCGCCGGATATTGTCAGCAGCCAGCCGGCCGGAGGATTCTGCCGCGAGCGAATAATCTTTATCCCGAAATAAACCGCCAGCAAGGGGCAGAAAAGCATGATGCCCCAGATAACTAAAGGCCCGGGGAACTTCATCAGGTAAGCGTCGAAAATGTTGACAATACGAAACCGGAAAAGTAACGCCGTAACCCAAAGGATCAAAGTTATGCCGAGCAGCAAAATTCCCTTTTTCAGATGCTTCGGAGGCTTACTCATCAATTCTCCTTTTTCTTCATGGCGATTGTCAGTCTGTCGATCAGGGATTTGTCATCGGGCAGCAAACCCACTGCCGGCAGCCGGGTAACCAACTCGGCCCAGCGTGAATCCTGCCGGTAAGCGCGAACCAGGTACGGAATTCCTTCATCGACTTGTTTTGCATCGTTTATCAACGTTATGCCGACCCAGAAAGCCGCTTCGCCGTTGGTCGCCTTGTCAGGCACGATTGTGGTTGCCTGTTTGTAAGATTCTATGGCCTTAGCGAAATCCTTCTTTGTCAGCCACATATCACCTTCGTTGAGCTTTTGGTAGGCCCGCTGCAGCCGGACCAGCCGCCGCAGCTCGTTGACGGGATTAGGGTGGTCTTCCACGCGCAAATCGAACAGCCGGTCTTCCCACGGCTTTCCCGTTGAGACAGCCCGAACCACGACAATGGCGGCTGACTGCCGGCCGCGGATGTCGCCGCCTTCGGCCTGTGCCGCTTCCAGCGCGCACAGCATACGCTCGGCCAGGTCACCTTCCGCCGATTCGAAGGCTTTGGCCATGGCGGGCCAGACGGTCGGCTTGTCCATCAGGTTGGCCTGGACGGAGTATTGCTTTTCCACGTGGTGACCGGCGGCGAAAATCGCGCGGCTACCGGTATGTGCCGCCGCCCGGCCTTTGGCATCTATCATGGCGACCTGGCGGACCGCTTTATCCTCATCGGTCGAGACCAGCGCATTCAGCGCCGCCGGGGCGCTTTTACCGGCCCGCATAAGCTCAAGACCCAGCGGACCGTAGGCCGGATCTACGAAGGATTGTGTCGCCACGGCACCGACCCCGGCCTCGGCCCAGGGGACAACAGAGCCGACTGAGAACCAGTGGCTTTGAACCGCCACGCCCATCTCGCCCGTGGCCGGATCCCGCGCGACAATGGAATAGGTCGATACAGGTATCGATAAAGGTTTCTGACATAATCCGGGTGACGATAACAACAGCGTTAAGAAGATAGAGATGGTTAAAGAGCGCATGGTTTTTCTCCTGTTTCCTGCCGCTCGGCGACACCGCTGAGCCTCATTTCCCAAAAGGATATCGAATCATGCTTTAGAATTCAAGTTTCGAGTAATGTATTAATGTTATGGATACAGAGGACCCGTGGATAAGTACATGTTTAGCCAAGGGAAAGCCATCCCTATCTCGATAAACGACAATTGAGATGAGGCTGCCACCCAATATCATTGATGGAAAATGTGTGGCAGCCTCAAGCGGCAGTCCCTTGGGGACGGTCGCTAATACCAGGGGCCAGCTAAACACGTACGAATCTGTGGGCTAAACAGATATTGGTCTTAGAACTGGTTTCGCATTTGTTCGGTTTTGGTGGCTTCTCTGAGGATCTTTTTTTCTTTGTAGTTCAGGCTCTGGATGCCGGAGTTGTGGACTTTTTCGAGGATGCGATCTACCTCGGCCTGTAGATTGCGCTGGGCGGCCATCTGCTTTTCCCATGTGCCGGCCCGGACTTTGAACTTGAATTTGTTGCGCCAAGACTGCGAGAGCACGTAGACAGCCCCGGCCGCCATGCCACCCAGATGAGCCGCCTGGCCGCCGGCGTTGGCAAACTGATCGGGACGCAATAAAGTAATGATACTGATCCCCGCAAAGATGATTGCGAGAACCATTAGTTTTACGGGGAAAATTCCCCAGACATAGACTTTCAGATTGGGAAACAATATCGCTCCGGCCGCAAGTATGCCCAAAACGGAGCCGGAAGCACCCACCAATGGAGCTTTATCCAGCCACCCTATATTTGCCAGCACCGGATACAACACACCGCCCGTTGCGCCGCAGACAAGATAGAAAATCAGGAATTTCCTGCTGCCCCAGAATCGTTCCAGCATCGGGCCGAAAAAGAATAAAGCCAGCATATTCACAAAAATGTGGCCAAATCCACTGACATCGTGAAGGAACTGGTAAGTGATTACCCGCCATAATTGCAGCGACATTCCCACGGTGAGAGGATAGACCGAGAACCATGTGTAAAAGAAATTTGCGATTTGGACTACCATGAGGGTCAGCAAAAATACCGCCACGTTAATTATGAGCAGCCATTTGACCACCGGTGTCAAGTGTGAAGAGCCAAACCGCATCTGCGGCATACGACCGAAACGCGAATGACGAGTCTCGAAATCTGCCTGAGTGTAATCTCTATCGTAAAGTCCCATAATAATACTTTTAAGTATTCTAAGTATTCCTATATCACAAAAGGAACAAACTCTTCTCTATACTATTTTACGCCATCGGGCGATAAATTCCCATATAAATCCGGGGGCTAAATATCGCTGTATTGCTATAGCGCCGACAGCTCCTGCCACTATAATATCGTCAATTTGGGTAAATGTTCGCAAAAAAAGACTTAAATCTTGGTGGCTTTGACTTTCATCGACTTAAATACCGCCATCAAAATCACGCCGAGCACGACCATCGCGATGCCGATATTTTGCGATATTGTAAGGCCGTCGAATTCAAAGGGATTGTCATCACGCAGAAATTCCATGAGAAAGCGGCTTATACCATAGACAATGAACATCAAAGCAAACGTCTGGCCCGGTTTGGTGAAAAGCTTGCCGGAATTCCCGGAAATCTCTGTTTTGCGGGCCCTGCGCCAGAAAAGGTAGAGCATAAGACACCAGAAAGCAGCGAGTGCGGACGAATATAACTGGGTAGGGTGGATGGGCAAACATCGATATTTGCCTTTATTAACCTCGATTTTCTGCTGTTCGGTCAGATATTTATACGGTTTCAGACCTGAGTACTTAACGCCGTTTTCATCGGTATAGCCAAAAAATTCGTCGGGCAATTTTAAATACGGCTGGGACCTGTTCCTGTCCAAATCTACGCCCGTCTGACTGTGATATGCGAACGAGTAATACGGGAAACGGACACCCCAGGGCAGTTCGGTCGGTTTGCCGTAGCAGCAGCCGTTTAGAAAACAGCCGATCCGGCCAAAAACAAGGATAAGCATCAGGCCTATAGCGAGAACATCGAGGTAGCGGCGGACGGGCAGCTTGAGATATCGAAGGTAAAAAACGATGACAATTATGGCAGCAACCACGCCGCCCGCAAGCTCCAGGCCGCCTTTCCAGATTGCAAAAATCTCGATGGGATTCGACCGAAAGTCGTCAAAATAGTGAAAGACGAAGAACAAGCGGGCTCCGAGAACTCCGCCTATCAGGGAATAAAGTGCGGCGTTGGTAATGAACTGCGGATTTGACGTGAAATCCCGGCTGAGGTACCTTATCAGTGAAACGCAGGAGAGATAGCCGATGACCATCATCAGGCCATAGCTTTTTATTGTCAAATGGACAAAAGGAATCTCGAATAGCTCACGATACATAAATCATTTCCGATTTGTGATTTTCGATTGTCGATTCTTGTTATTAACTGCGTTTTTCGTCGACGGGGCGTTCGGTTTGGCAAGTTGGAAGATCGCCATCAAAATCACGCCGATGACGACAAGATAAATACTCAGATTTTGAGAAACTGTCCCGCCTTTGTAAACCGCCCACCAGGCATACTCGAACGGATTGTCATCACGCAGGTACTCTAACATAAACCGGGTGACGCCGTAAAGAACAAATGCCATTGCGAAAGTCTGGCCGGGCCGGATCAGAAGCTGCCGGGAGTTCGCCGAGCCGGCGGCCTTTTGAGATATCCGCCAAAAAAGATAAAGCAACAGGCACAAAATAGCGGAATTCGCAGATGAATACAACTGGGTCGGGTGAATACGCAGACATCGATATTTGCCTTTGGTAACCTCGAATTTCTGCTGCTCTGTTAATTCCTCGAATGGTTTTGGGTACAATGTTCCATCTGTGTCAACGAAGCTTGAATATTCGTCCTGCGGTAATTTCAACCGGGGGGCCGGCCGGTTTCTTTCAGGATTCGCGTTAATCTGGCTAAAGTAGGCGAACGAGTTATATGGGAAATGGACGGCCCAGGGCAGGTCCGTCGGTTTGCCGAAGCAGCAGCCGTTCAGAAAGCAGCCGAGCCTGCCGAACGATAGTCCCAGCATCAGGGCGATTGCGACGATATCCAGACATTGCCGGATTGGAAGCTTGAAATGTCGCGTATAAAGAACAATGACAGGCACCGCGAAAATAACGCCGCCGTAAAACTCCAAACCGCCATGCCAGATGGCAAAAACCGATACCCAGGACCTCTGCAAATCTTCGAAATGGTGGACGGCGTAAAATACACGTGCCCCCACTACGCCGGCGATCAGGCAATACAAGGCGAGGTTCGTAATCAATTGAGGGTTGGATGTGATTTTACGGCCAAGCCTTCCCAGGAGGAAAAATCCCGCGAGAAAACCGATAACCATCATTACGCCGAAACTTCGTACGGTCAGGTTGATAAAAGGTATCTCGAAAAGTTCAGGATGCATAAATCATTTTCGATTGTCGATTTTCATTTCAGCAGCCATAAGCCGGCTTTTACCTGCGTCTCCGGCGGAAGCTAATTTATGATGTTATTATTCTCGTCAAGAACAGCGATTTTCGGCTTGAATTCTTTTGCTTCCTCGGGCGTGAGCAAAGCGAAGCTGAGAATGATAACGATATCTGTTTTCTGAATCAACTGGGCTGCTGCGCCGAGAATTACGACTTTTTTGGAACTGGCTTCGGCGGGAACGACATAAGTCTCCAGCCTGTTGCCGTTGTTCAAATCGGCGATCAGGACAGACTCGTACGGCAGGATTCCCGCCGCTTCCATCAGGGCCGAATCAATCGCAATGCTGCCGGGGTAGTGAAGCTTCGTCTCGGTCACCCGTGCACGATGCAACTTGCTTTTCAATATCTTTACAAACATGATAATAACTCGCAATACTGTTTATCACTTGTCTGTGATTACTCAGGCACATTATACAGGGCTATTTGCCTGCGTCCACCAGAATATTATCGATTAGCCGGGCCGGGCCGATTTTGAATGCCACCGCCGCGAGCACTTTGCCGGCGATATTCTCAATGTTCTCGAGCGTTTCGGCATCGACAATGCTGACGTATTCGATTTGTCCCGACGGAATCTGCTGCAATATTTTTCGCATCCCGGCAACGATTTGGCGCGTTTCTATTGTACCGGCGTCGATTAACCGCCGGCATTCCTGGAGCGACTTATATATATTCGCCGCATCTTTTTTTTGCTGCTCAGATAAATATTGATTCCTGCTGCTGACAGCCAGGCCGTTCGGCTCGCGGACCGTCGGGCAGATAACAATCTCCAGGGGCATATTCAAATCGGTGACCATTCGCCTGATAACGATCGCCTGCTGGCCGTCCTTCTGGCCGAAATAAGCAGCATCGGGAGCGACGATATTAAACAGCTTGGCACAAACGGTTGTCACTCCGCGAAAGTGTCCCGGCCTGGAGCTCCCACACAACGGCTCGGTCAGCTTCTCGACGGTCACCCAAACGAGATTCTCCGCCGGATACATTTCTTTCGGCGCCGGGGCAAAAACAACGTCAACGCCGGCCTTTCTGCAAATCTCCAGGTCCGCTTCCATCGGCCGGGGATACTTCTCAAAATCTTCGCCCGGTCCGAACTGTGTCGGATTTACAAAAATGCTGACGGCGACAAACTCGCAGTCTTGAACCGCCGCATCAATCAGTGAAATATGCCCCACGTGAAGCGCGCCCATTGTCGGCACAAGGCCGATTTTACTGCCTTCACTCCTGGCGGCTTTTACTAGGCCTCTGACCGCTTCGATTGTTTTTGCAACTTCCATCTTTAGAATCCCTGTCGGATTTGTTATTGCGAGGACCACGAAGTGGGCCGTGGCAATCTCATTCGTTACATTTTAAATTGTTCTGCCGCACTCGCAACGATGAAATTGCCCGCGGTGTAATATTTAATCTGGTTTGCGAGGCGATCGACGTCTGTGCTTTGCGATGTCGATATACGGATAACGGGGCATGATTTCCAGTGATCAAACAATTGCTCATAATCGGAATCGAGCTCCCGGAGAAACTGTAATTCAATCTGCTGTTCATAAGGGCGATTCCGGCTGTGGATCCGCTGAAGGCAATTCTCCACAGGATCGCGCATATAGACGACCAGCACCGGCTCAGCAACTTTCGCAGCAAACAGGGGGTAGATTTCTTCATGCAAAGCAAGCTGCTGTGCATTTAGTAGACGCCCGGCGTAAATCAGTTCTTTGTCAAAAACGCAATCGTAAATACACATTCGTCCAATTTCCAGTTTGTCGGCATCCAGTTGTTTGGCCCTGCTGGTCAGAAAGTACAACTCCGAATCCAGTGCCAGCTCTTTTTTGCCGGCGTAGACCTCCGGCAGAAAAGGATTCTCATCGTATGGTTCGAGCAGCAAGTCGGTTCCGAGCCGGTCCGCCAGTTTTTTTGCCAGCGTAGTTTTTCCGACGCCGATATTGCCCGCGATGCTGACGAGCTGCGGCTTATCGGGAGCGAGAGCGAAATCACAGCCGTTCAATCTTGCGCTCAGTTCGTCGAATGAGACTTTCATTACGGGATGAAGCAGTTCGCCGTTAAGCTGACAGAGGCCTTTGAGCACGAACGAACGCAGTTGTATCTGCGGATGCGGGACGGTCAAATCGGGACTGTTCAGAATTTCGGCGCCGAACAGCAGCAGGTCCAGGTCGATTGTCCTCGGCCACCATTGTCCCCGCCGGGTCCTGCCGAGCTCGTTCTCGATATCGGTTAGCGTTTTATGCAAATCCGCCGCGCTCAGCGTCGTTTTGAGTTCAGCGACAGCGTTGAGAAATTTGGGTTGCTCCGTCGATGCCAGAGCAACAGTCTCGATAATGTCACTGACATTTACAGTCTCGATATGTTCGGCCTCGGCGAGCCGTTTGAGAGCTCCGTCAATGTAGCTTTCTCTGTCGCCTAAATTACTGCCGAGACCGATGTATGTTGTTATTGGCTTACTCATAAAGTCATTGACCAACCGAAAAACCGGAATTTTCCAAATACACGATATATCAGTACCCCCGGGGTGCTGATTTTATGAGATTACTACATCGTGTGTTAATCTTCAAGTGATTTCGGTCACTTACTGATGATGGCCGGTGGAATCCAGGGCCCGTATGTGCCCTTGACCCACTGAAGCCACCACAAAATGCCCGTATCGGATTGAAGCTCTTTAATATTATCGTTTATATTGGGATTTTCGGCCCGTCCCCCGGATCTCATAAAAGGTCCGCCGATTCCCTCGTGCGGGGCGCATTGTATCCAGGTGGAAGCGAGCATATAGCCGGCATGATTTCTGATATTGTTTATTGCGGCGTTGATCTGGCTTTTCTTCATCCGCGCGGTATAACGGCCGATTCGAATATAGTTATAATATCCATCTGACTTGCTGTAGCTCCCCCAGTAACCTCCCGGCGTGTCTCCGGGCGAGCCTTCGCTTTCGATATAAGCCCGGACGCCATCCTTCGGGCTGTGATGAAGCAGAACATCGGCATTATCCGGGACGGCGGCTTTGTTATTATATCCTATGACGAAGGATGGATCAACCTTGTGTGCGGCGTCGATCATCTTCTTTATGCTCCAGCCCGTTGCCTTTGAGGCCATGCCCTCGTTATCGGGATCGATAAAGACATTGCGATAGTTGTGCTCCTTGAGCCAGCGGGTGGTATTAGCCACAGCCCTGTTGGCATGCGCCTGTTTCCAGTGCCCGAGATACTCCTTGGCTCGCGAGTTGCTCCAATACAGACAACCGACGAGCACGACCATCCCCCGCCGGTCCGCTTCTTCGATAATCCGCGCCATTCGTGCCGAATAGACCGGATCAAGAGAGGCATCGGGGCGATATCCTTTCACATCGCCAAAACGCGAGCCCATGAAAAATACGCTGACCGTATTGACGCCGTAGGATTTGAAAACATCCAGGCTGTCGATTAATTCCGCCGCGTCTGCATCGGAAACCAGGGCATTGGAACATCGCAGTCCGATTACCTTGAATTCATTTCCGTTCAGGTAAACTTTTTTCCCCTTTACGGAAAATACGTAGCGGCTTGCATTTGCTGGTGTTACCAGTGCGCAAACGATCAGCACTGCCAGGAGGACTAACAGCCCCGGCAACTGAAAAGACGTTCGACTAATGGCAGAATCAGTTTTTTTCATCTGCATCATTTTACTTTCAATCGCACAATGCCGGTTAAAATTCCAGTTTGTCACCGGATTAGACGGCCTTCGCAATGCGTTCGAGGGCTTCTTCGACATTGGCCGGAGTGCCGAACGCCGTCAGTCTGACATAACCCTCACCCGCCGAGCCGAAGCCCGCGCCGGGAGTGGTCACGACGTGTGCCTTATTCAGCAGCTTATCGAAGAATTCCCATGAGCCGGCGTCCTCGGGTGTCTTGAGCCAAATATAAGGAGCGTTGACGCCGCCGTAAACCGTGTAGCCGATCTTACCGAGAGTCTCGCGGATGAGCTTTGCATTGCTCATATAAATATCTATGATCTCTTTAACCTGTTTTTTGCCTTCTTTGGTGTAAATCGCCGCCGCCCCGGCCTGGGTGACGTACGAGACGCCGTTGAACTTCGTGCAGTGCCGCCGTTTCCAGATAGGACCGACCTCGACCGCTTTGCCGTCTTTCTTGTAAGCCTTCAACTGCTTCGGAACGACCGTGAACGCGCAGCGGACGCCTGTAAAACCCGCCGTCTTCGAGAAGCTGCGAAACTCTATCGCAACGTCTTTGGCCCCGTCAACCTCGAATATCGAGTGCGGGATGTCCGGCTCGGAAATAAATGCCTCGTAAGCGGCGTCGTAAAGAATGATTGCCTTATTCCGGCGGGCATAATCGACCCATTCGGCGAGCTGCTGCTTCGTAGCCACCCCGCCGGTCGGATTGTTCGGGAAGCACAGATAAATCAAATCCACCTTCCCGGCGGGCGGCTGGGGAACGAAATTATTCTCTTCCGTGCACGGCATATATACAATCCCCTCGTAGCGGCCCTTATCCGCCGCCGCCCCCGTCCTGCCGGCCATAACGTTCGTATCCACGTACACAGGGTAAACCGGATCTGATACGGCCACAATATTATCCAGCCCGAAGATTTCCTGCATATTGCCGGTATCGCATTTCGCCCCGTCGCTGACGATTATTTCGTCGATATCGATATCGACGCCGCGGGCTTCGTAGTCGTTCTCGCGAATCGCTTCTCTGAGGAATTCGTATCCGATGCCGCCGTCGTCGTAGCCCCTGAACGTCTCGGTCCGGGCCATCTCATCAACCGCCTTTTTCATAGCGGCCGTTACCGCCGGAGCAAGCGGCTGCGTCACATCGCCGATCCCCATACTGATAACCTTTGCTTCCGGGTGGGCTTCCTGGAACGCCCTTCGTCTTCGCCCGATCTCCGGAAACAAATACCCCGCCTGCAATTTCAAATAATTCTCGTTAATCAACGTCATAGTAAAACCTCGATACTCGATAAAAATAGAAATGGTGTGCCGTACACACCTTGTTAATTTTGCATTCGGGTGAGTGCGTTCCACACCCTGACCATAAGAAGTGAGATATTTTACGAGCTTATACCACCCGCGTCAAATCCTTTACCGAAAAACACGATGCATAATACAGAGGTATAGTGTGCACTCCGTAATGAGTCCATAAGACCGCGCACCGATAATCTTACAGGCCGTAGAATTTCTTCTTGATGACGGCCGGTACGAAGAGGCCCTGAGAACACAACCTCTCTTTTATTGCCGGATCGGGCGCATCGAACTGATGATTCCAGATTTGCTTGCCTGTCATTGTGTCGGTCATATAAAAGTCAAGGTACACGTGACCCGAATTGTACGAATAGACCAGGGCTACCACGGCATCGTAATCGCTGAAATCATCCAGCAGCACGGCCGGAGGCGTCTTGGTCGTATCGATCGAGACGTCCGCAAGACATTCTGCTTTCTCGAGAAATTTGAGCGGGAAAATCCTGCTCTCGGCTTCTTTTAATATCATAGGTGCATAAGACGGATTGGCCTGCTCGGCGGGTGCACAGACGATTGCAATCCGGCCATACTTCTGCTGCCGCTCCATGCTGGTGGTTGGGACGACCTTCGGGCCGCATCCGGCTGCCGCGCATGTTACGGCGACTGCTGCAATAACGGAACAAACGACTCTCATGGTATACCTCCTTGTTTGAACAGGACGACGTTATTCGTTTTGCGATCTAATCGGACTCTCTACACATCAGCGGATATTATACAATTATTCATATCCGGCGGTCAAAAAAATATGAAAAAAAGAGGCTGGGCCTGTGTGAGGATTTTTGGATTAAAAAAGCCGAAAAGAATTAGCCCGTTAAAATCCGGCACAATTCCTTAGAGAGTGTGAATGCAAAATTGCTAAGGCTGAGCCTATTAGCGACCGGTCAGTTGTTTTTGCCGGGAACAATCGCGAGCGACTTTTGGCCGTCGGAAGAGCCTGCGTATGAGCCGAGGTTCCGGCCGTTGGCGGAATAATGCCATATTTTTTTCTTGCCCGCTAACCAGGCCGAGCCGTCCGACGAATCCAGCTCGATTGAATAGCCGCCTTCGCGGATTTCGAAAATCAATTTGCCCTTGGAATCGTATTTCCGTGTGAAAGTCTCGATTTCTGTTTTTACCAGCTTGTTCAATTCATCGATGGTCTCCGGCCATTCGTCGCCAATTTTCGAAAAGTCCCTTTTCTTTCTCCTGCCAGTCGTCCAGATGCCGCCGTCAGATTTATCTACGCGCAGGCGTACCGGCGAAAAGTCCAGGTCGTTTTTTTTCAGGATGTTACCGTCCGGTGATATCTTAACCAACCGGTTCTCGCTGCCGTATTCCTGATGAACGTTTTGCTCGGCAACCCAGACCGAGCCATCCGGATTGACGTCAACTGAAAAGCCGCCCGTATGAGCAATATCAAGTGTCAACTTTACCCTGGTATCTATATTTAGGTCCAAATCGCACTTTTTAACATCAAGACCTACAATCCAGAGGCAATCGTGTTTGGTATCGACGGCAATATC